>ERZ1370068.10459-contig-9157_pt1 | contig 89282 bp, 115 predicted proteins | sample MGYA00561227_ERZ1370068 | MGnify/ENA primary metagenome ERZ1370068 (study PRJEB38410, sample SAMEA6850437) | metagenome | study: Metagenomic assessment of the ecological functions of the soil: analysis of the soil microbiota associated with the...
GTTGTACTTCGTTCAGTTACGTATTGCTGCACGGGCTGGCGGGCCGTGCCGACGGCGCTGTTCGGCTGGTCGTGGATCGGGTTCAGGCTGGCGTTCGTGGCCCGGTTCTGGCTGCTGTCGGTGGACGCCGTCACCTACGGAGACCTCTCGGAGCGCCTGATCGCCCTGCCGGCGAGCACCGTCAACGAGGCGCTGATGCTGGCCGGTCTGTACTGGATCACCGTGAGTGTCGCCTTCGGCCTCACGCGGGCTCCCCGTCTGAATCCGCTGGAGAGCATCCGGCCGCGTCGTCGCCAGCGAGCGGCGCGCGGCGGCGTACGACGTCACCGTTGTCGTGGCGGTCGTGGCCATGCTCCTGCTCGCGACCGGCGAGTACGTGTCGCCCGTCCTGAACCGTCCGCTCGGCCTGATCACGTCGCTGTGGGCGTTTCCCGCGACGGCGGCGTGGGCGCTGTCGCTGCGCTCCGGCGGAGAACGGTTCGGCTTCCGCCGGTGGATCTATCTCCTGCCGGGGTTGCTGGCCTTCTTCGTCGAGCCGTTTCGAGAGCGCTTGCTGTTGATGCTGTTGGTCCCCCGTGGCGGCGCTGTTCGCGGGAAGGCGGCTCCGTCTGTCGGTCGTGTGCGGGGGTTCGTGGCGTTCGCCCTGGCCAGCACGGTCGCGGTCGGCTGGTATCGCCAGATCACGTGGGAGGGCAGACGGTCCGCGAGTCGGTGGAGGTGCTCGATCCGCGGCTCTGGCTGAAGGAGTCGTACCACGCGCCGTGGACGGCGGTCCTCCGGCGCTTCCACTCGCTTCGACTCCCTCGTGTTCTACGTGAGCCTGGTGCCCAGGTGGTCGGCTACGAGACGGACCGGAACCCGCTGGCCGACGTCGCGCTGGAGGCTTCGTCCCGCGCGCGCTCTATCCGGACAAGCCGGAGTCACGTCGGGCGATGATCTTCTCCACGACCCTCTGGGGCTACAGCGATGTGGGACACATGGAGTCGAACATCGCGCCCTCGATGGCCGGGGATCTGTACAGGGCGGGTGGCTGGCAATGGGTGCTGATCGGCGCGGCGTGCTGGGGGCTCCTGCTCGGCGTCCTCGACCGCTGGTCGGGCCGGCTGGAGCCGAGCGCGCGGACCGTGGTCGTCGCCGTCGCTGGCGCTGCTCGCCGCCGGCGGCATCGAGCGCGACTTCGCGCGCGCAGTGGCGACGCTCATCCAGAACGCGATCGTGCTCGCCGGCTTCGCCGTGGTGATGGGGCAGGCGCTCGGGCTCGGCCCGGCTGGCCAGCGATGCCTCACGCCCGGTCCACGTCGGCGCCGACCTCGCACGCCACCCGGCGTCGTCGCCCTAGCCGCCATGTGCGGCATCGTCGGCATCGCCGGGCGGGAGCACCCGACGCTGATCCGCCGCATGGCCGACGCGGTGGCCCACCGGGGCCCCGATGGCGATGGCTACTTCGTCGGCGACGGGATCTCGCTCGGGCATGCGGCGGCTCCAGCATCATCGACCTCGCCGGCAGCAACCAGCCCATCTGGAGCGAGGACCGGCGGGTCCTCACCGTGTTCAACGGCGAGATCTACAACTACCGGACGCTCCGGCCGTTCCTGGAGAAGCACGGCCATAGCTTTCGCACCGCCGGCGACGCCGAGACGGTGGTGCATCTCTACGAGGGTACGGCGACGCCGGCGTGCACCTGCTGCGCGGCATGTTCGCCTACGCGCTCTGGGACTCGGCGCGGCGGCGTCTGCTCCTGGCCCGCGACCGGCTCGGCATCAAGCCGCTCTACTACGCGCAGTGCGGCCCGCGGCTGGTGTTCGCCTCGGAGATCAAGGCGCTGCTCGCCGTTCCCGAGGTGTCGCGCGAGCTCGACGTCGAGGCGCTCGCACTGCTACCTGACGCTGCGGTACGTGCCGGGTCCGGCGACCATCCTCGAAGGCGGTGCGGAAGCTTCCGCCCGGCCATCTCTCGTGTGGCAGGACGGTGCGGGTGACCGTGCGGCCCTACTGGGACGTGGTGCTGGAGGCGGGTGAGCGCCGCGTGAACGCCGACACCGCCGCCGAGGAGTTTCGCGCACTCTTCGAGGAATCGGTCGCGCTGCATCGGATCAGCGACGTGCCGCTCGGCGTCTTGCTGTCCGGCGGCATCGACTCGGCGTCCGTGACCGGGATGCTGGCGCGGCTATCCGGGCGGGTGAAGACGTTCACCGTGGGCTTCGACGCCGGGGCAACGGAAGGGAGCTCACCGAGGCGCGGCCGTCGCCCGCCACTTCGGCACCGATCACCACGAGATCATCATGGGCCCGGCGCTGGCCGACGCGCTGCCCGGCATCGTGCGGATGCAGGACGAGCCCCTGGCGGATCCGGCCGCCATCGCCACGTTCTTCATCTGTCAGTTCGCCGCTCGCTTCGTGAGAGGTCGTCCTCACCGGAGAGAGTGCCGACGAGGTGCTCGGTGGCTACCCACGCTATGGCTGGCTCCGGGTCGGCGAGCGGCTGCGGCGCTGGCCGGGCGCGACGTCGGCGGCCGCCACGCTGCTCCGGGGTTGCCCCACGGCGTGCGCGACGCGCGCATCGCCCGCGCGGATGAGCACGCTCCTCGGCTCGGCGTCGCTCGTGCGCCGACACCTCGACTGGGTGGCGGTGATGAGCGACGACACGCAGCACGCGCTGGCGGGGCCGCCGGGCTGGGGGCGGCGGACGCCGCCCTCGTTGAACGTCTGCACCACGGAGGCGGCAACCCTGTCCACGAGCTGATGTACCTGGACTTCAAGACCTGGCTGCCGGATGACGTCCTGGTCAAGACCGATCGGATGAGCATGGCCGTGTCGGTGGAAGCCCGGGTGCCGTTTCTCGATCATCGCCTGGTCGAGTTCGCCGCCAGCCTGCCATCGACGGTCAAGGTGCAGGACCTGGCAACGAAGGCGTTGCTGCGACGGGCGATGCGGCATGATCTGCCGGCCCGGACGCTGCGGCGCCACAAGCGCGCCTTTCTGGTCCCGCTCCGCCGGTGGCTGGACGGCGAGCTGCGCGATATGGTCGTCGACACTCTCACCGCGTCGGCCGCTCGCTCGCGCGGCCTGTTCTCTCAGACCGCGACGGCGCGACTGCTCGACGAGCAGCGGCGGGGCCGCGAAGACCACAGCCGGGCCCTGTGGACGCTGCTCACGCTGGAGCTGTGGCTCCGGAACGTTCTCGATGCGTCTGCTGCTGCTCACGATTGACTTCCCGCCCGCCCGGGGCGGAGTCCAGAATCTGCTCGCCCGGCTCGCGGCCGGCCTGTCCGAGACCGGCCCGTGACCGTGGTGGCTCCGGCGATGCCGGGCGATCGCGACTGGGACGCCACCCAACCGTTCGTCGTGATTCGCGGCTGGCCACAACGCTGTGGGCGGCTGGCGGTGGCCGCGCTGTACGGGCGCGCGCTGGTCGAGGTCTTCCGGCGGCGGCCGGAGGTGATCGTGTGCGGTCACGTGCTGCTCGGCCCGCTGTGCCGGACGATCCGCGCGGTACTCGGCGTCCCGTACGTGGCGATGGCCTACGCGTACGAGATCCGCGCGCCGCGGATGCGCTCGATTGCTGGCGTGGCGCTCCGCGGGGCGACGCGCGTGGTGACGATCAGCGAGTTCAGCCGCCGGGCGGTGGAGGCGCACGGCGTCGCGGCGCCGGCGATCACGGTGATCCGGCCGGGAGCCGTCGTGGCCGGTGGCGCGGTGACGACGATCCGGCCGCCGGCGGATGGCCGGCGCGTCCTGCTCTCGGTGGGACGTCTCGTCGATGCCTACAAGGGCACGACATGGTGATCCGGCGCTTCCCTGATCCTGGCCAAGACGCCGGACACCGAGTACGTCATCGTCGGCGACGGTCCGTTGCAGCCGTATCTGCAACGCCTCGCCGCGTCCTCGGCGTGGCGCCGGCCGTCCGCTTCGTCGGCCAGGCCTCAGACGACGAGGTCGACGCCTGGTACCGCGCCTGCGACGTGTTCGTGCTCGCCAGCCGCGAGAGTGGCGCCGGCGGTGGCGCCGAGGGCTACGGCATCGTGTTCGTCGAGGCCAACCTGCGCGGCAAGCCGGTGGTAGGCGGTCGGTCGGGCGGCATCCCGGATGCGGTGATCGACGGCGAGACCGGTCTGCTGGTGGACCCGACCGACCCGGCCGACATCGCGGAGGCGATCACGCGGCTGCTCAGCGAGCCTGATCTGGCCGAACGGCTCGGACGTGGCGGCCGGCGCCGCGCCGTTGAAGAGCTCTCGTGGCCGGAGTACACGGAGCGCTTCGGCCGCGTGCTCGCCGAGGCAGCCGCCGGGTGACCGCCCCGCGCGGCATCCTCTATCTGAACCCGACGGCGCAGATCGGCGGCGCGGAGCGAGGCCTCCTGGACCTTGCCGCGGGACTGGACCGCCGGCGCTGGGCGCCGCGACTCGTGTGTCTGGGCGCGGGGCCGTTGCTCGCCGAGGCGGTGCGGCTCGGCGTGCCCGTCGAGCACGTGGCCGTGCCGGGCGGATTCGAGCGGGCGAGCCTGCGCGGGACACGAAGCGGCACGCTCGGGCTGGCCGCGAGCCTCGTGCGGGCGGCGCCAACGCTGCTGGCTCTCCGGCGCGCGGCCGGCCGGACCGCTCCCGCGATCGTGCACAGCAACGGCAACAAGACCCACGTCCTCGCCGCGGCGCTGCGCCGCCAGAACACGCGGGTCGTCTGGCACGTGCGCGACTTTCTCCCCGATCGGGCGCCGGAGCGATTGCTGCTCCGGGTGGCCGGGTCTCACGGCGGACGCGGTCATCGCCAACTCCACCGCTGTGGCCGCGCACCTCGGGCGCCTGGGCGCCCGGCCCGGGCTGGTCCACGGGATCGCCAACGGGATCGACCTGCTCCGCTTCAGCCCGGACGGGCCGCACGCCGAGCTGCGCGCCGAGGCCGGATGGCCCAAGACCGTCCGGCTGGTCGGGATGGTCGGTGTGCTCGCGCGCTGGAAGGGGCCAGGAGATCTTCGTGCGGGCGGCCGCCGCGCTCGCGCGACGCCATCCCGACGTCCGGTTCGTGGTCGTGGGCGGCGAGATCTATCGAACGGCGGGCCACGGGGAGTTCGCGGCCGCGCTCGCGCGGCTCGCCGGGGAACTGGGCCTGGGTGAGACGCTGGCGTTCACCGGCTACCGGCACGACATCCCCAGGTGTTGCGCGCTGGACGTCGTGGTCCACGCCTCGATCGAGCCCGAGCCCTTCGGACGGGTGATCGCGGAGGCCATGGCGTGTGCTGCGGCCCGTGGTCTGGGCGCGGGGCGGGGGGCGGATGAGATCGTCGGTGACGGCGCGCTGGGCGCGCTCGGAGTCCCGGGCGGCGATCCGGCGGCGCTGGCCGCGGCCATCGAGCGGGCGCTGGCCGACCCAGAGGGCGCGCGCGCCTGGGCCGCGGAGGGACGCGCCCGGGTCGTCAGCGCACTTCGATTTAGGCTCCCACGTCGCGCGGGTGCAGGATCTCTACGAGACTGCTGATGAGCGGCCGATGAAGGTCCTCCATGCCGGGAAGTTCTACGCGCCCGTCCACGGCGGAATGGAGACCGTCCTGACCGCGTCTCTGCGAGGGCACCGCGAGCCGGTGGGACGTCCGCGCCGTGGTCGCCAACGAGGGCCGGCGCACGGTGCGCGAGCGACGCCACGGCGTGAGCGTCGTCCGCGTGGGGACGCTGGCGCGGGCGCTGTCGGTGTCGCTCAGCCCCGGCCTGCCGCGCGAGCTCTGGCGCGAGGCGGCCGACTGCGTCGTGTTGCACGAGCCGAACCCGCTGGTCGGCACGCTGCTGGCGATCCACCGGCCCGCGCGCCGGCTGATCGTGTGGCACCACAGCGACATCGTGCGTCCCGGCTGGGCAAACCCGACCTACGGGCGTGTGCAGCGCGCGCTGTATCGCCGGGCCGATTGCGTGTCATCGTCGCCGCGCCGCCGCTGGCCGAGCACTCCGCCGCCGTGCGTGGGAGTCGCCGGGTCGAGGTGATTCCCTACGGGATCGCGGGCGACGGCCTCGGGCCCGCGACGCTCGATCCGGCCGGCGCGGTGAGCCGGGCGCTCGCGCGGCTGCCCGAGCCGCGCGTGCTGTACGTCGGGCGACTGGTGTACTACAAGGGCCTCGACGTGCTGCTGGAGGCGCTGGCCGCACGGGTGGCGAGCCTGGCGATCGTCGGCGAGGGAGCCGCTCGAGGGGACGCTCCGAGGGCTCATCGGGGCCCTCGGGCTCGGCGATCGGGTGGCGATGCTGGGTCGCTGCACCGACGACGAGGTGCGCGGGCTCTACCGGCGCTGTGACGTCTTCGTGCTGCCGTCCACGCAGCGGACCGAGGCGTTCCGGGCTGGTGCAGGCCGAGGCGATGATGAACGGCGTGCCGGTGATCAGCACCGACCTGCCGACGGGCGTGCCCTGGGTCAACGAGCACGGGCGTCACCGGTCTCGTGGTGCCGCCGGGTGACGCCACCGCGCTGGCGGGCGCGCTGACCCGACTCCTGGACGACCCGCCGCTGCGCGCAAGCTCGGTGATGCGGCGCGGGCGCGCGCGCGCGAGAGCGCTTCACCCAGCCGCGCATGGTGGAGCGCTTCGTCGAGGTCGTGGAGTCTGTCGTCCGTGGTTAAGCGCGCGTTCGACGTCGCGGTGGCGGCCGCCGGCCTCGTCGTGTCGGCGCCGTTCTGGCTCCTGATCGCCGCGCTCATCAAGCTGAACGACGGGGCCCCGTCTTCTATGGGCAGCTCCGCGTAGGGCGGAGCGGGGTCCGGTTCCGGAGCTGGAAGTTCCGCTCGATGGTGCCCGACGCCGACGCGCGGTTCGGTCCGCGCCAGGCGGTGGCGGCCGACGCGCGCATCACGCGTGTGGGCCGCCTGCTGCGGGCCACCGCGATGGACGAGCTGCCGCAGCTGTGGAACGTCCTGCGCGGCGACATGAGCGTCGTCGGGCCGCGTGCGCTCATGCCCGAGGAGATCGAGGTGAGCGGCGACGGCGTGAGCGTGCCGCTGGAGAAGATTCCGGGCTTCGACGCCCGCCACCGCGTGCGGCCCGGCCTCGACCGGCATCGCGCAGATCTACGCCGACCCGCGACATTCCGCGGCACCAGAAGTTCCGCTACGACCTGCTCTACATCCGCAAGCAGACGCTTCTGGCTCGATCTCCGGCTGGTGCTCCTGTCGTTCTGGATCACGCTGCGCGGTCGGCTGGGACGTCCGCGGCGGCGCGTGTGAGCGCGCCGGAAAAGGTTGGGGCAGGCTCGGGGCCTCCGTATACTCGCACCGTGACCGACGTGGCGATCGTCGGGGGCAGGCCCGCCGGGCTCCTGGCTGCCAGGCCACCTCGCCGAGGCCGGCCTCGACGTCGTGGTCCTCGAAGAGCACCCTCGGATCGGCGAACCGGTGCACTGCACCGGCATCATCTCCTGCGAGACGGCCGAGCTGGCCAAGATCACCGACGACGTGGTCCTCGGCCGGCTCACCCGGGCCCGCCTCATCGGACCCCGCGGCGCCCACGTCGAGCAGGCGTGGCCGGGACTCCGGACCGAGCCCATCCTGGTCATCGATCGCGCGCGCTTCGACAACGGCCTGGCGCGACAGGCGCAGGCCGCGGGCGCCGAGGTGCGCACCGGAGTGCGGGTCCTCGATGTCGAGACGGCCTGGGACGGCGTGACGCTTCACACCGAGACGGAGCGGCTGAGCGCCCGGGCCTGCGTGCCTCGCGTGCGGGGTGTCCTACCGACTGCAGCGCCAGCTGGGGCTGGGGTTGCCCGGCCAGGCGATCCACACGGCGCAGATCGAGCTCGACGCCCAGCCGGATGACGCGGTCGAGCTGCGATTCGGGCGTGACGTGGCGCCCCACGGCTTCTGTGTGGACCGTCCCCGTGATGCGCGGGGGCCGTGCGCGGCTGAAGATCGGCGCCATGGCCCACGGCAACGCCGGGGCGTGCCTGGAGGACTTCCTCGCCCGGCCGGAGATCCGGGCGCGCCTGCTCGGCGACCCGCCCCGTCCGGTCCGGCGGCTGCTCCCCTCGAGCCCATCGCCCGCACCTGGCCTCGACCGCGTGCTCGTGGTCGGCGACGCCGGGGCTTCACCAAGCCGACGACCGGCGGGGAATCTTCTATAGCCTGCTGACCGCCTCGCTCGCCGCGGCCACGCTGGTAGAGGGCTTCAGCCAGGGGAGGCTGGACGAGGCGTTCCTGGGGCGCTACGAGCGGCGCTGGCAGGACCGGCTCGGGGCCGATCTGAGAACGGGCGACTGGCTGCGGCAGCTGGTGACGCGTTGCTCGGACGCCGAGATCGGACCTCCTGGTGCGCGTGCTCGCGGGAGACGACGTCCAGGCCGTCATCCGCCGGGCGGGTCGCTTCAACTGGCACCGCGATCTGATCCTGGCCCTGGTGCGCCAGCCCGGGTCACCACGCTCCCTGTTCAAGACGCTCTTCCGGTAAAAACACCCCCGCCAACCCCGCTTTCCGGGCGTCCGGCAGCGTTCGACTTCCCGTCACGCCGACAGACAGACTGTCAATCGGCTGTCACGGATGATCAAGCGCACATTCCACCACGTTGCACCTCGCAGGCTTCCATCACGTCTGAAGGTGGTCCGGCGTTTGCCATAGTGGCCAGCGGGGTCACGCCAGTGATTGAAGAAACGACGGTTGGAGGGATCGAGGATTCGGTCAGAGTTTACCTGCGCCAGATGGGCGCGGTGCCGTTGCTGACGCCGGCTCGCGAGGTGGAGCTCGCCCGGCGGATGGAGCAGGCGCGGGAGCAGGTGATCCTGGCGGTCCTCGGTACCGACACCGGCCGCCGTGGGTTGCAGGAGCTGGCCGCCCGCCTGTTGAGAGGAGATCGACGTCGATTCCGTCGTCGACCTCACGGATCCTGAGACAACGGATGAGCAGCGTGCGGTCATCGCCCGTCAGGTCGCTCGCGGCTTCTCGACCGTGCTCAGGCGGCTGGAGCGGCGGGACGTGCTCCGCAAGCAGGCGGGAGCACGCAGCGCCAACCGCAACCGCCTCGAGGCCGAGATGCGCCGGTACGAGGAGAAGGTGCTGGCGACCCTCCGCGAGCAGCGGACCCTCTTCGAGATCTTCGATCGGGAAGGTGAGCGTCCGGGGCTGGCCCAGGCGCTGGCGGCGGCGGCGACCAACGGTCACGCCGCGGCCCTTCGTCCGGTCATCGAGCGGATCCGCAAGGCCCGGGCGGACGCGGCCGAGGCCAAGAACCGCATGGCCGAGGCCAACCTGAGACTGGTCGTGTCGATCGCCAAGCGGCAACAACAACCGCAGGTCTGCCGCTGCTCGACCTGATCCAGGAAGGCAACATCGGACTGCTGCGGGCGGTCGACAAGTTCGAGTACCGCCGCGGCTACAAGTTCTCCACCTACGCCACCTGGTGGATCCGCCAGTCACTGAGCCGCGCGCTGGCCGATCAGGCCCGTACGATCCGGCTCCCGGTGCACATGATCGAGCGTATCAACCGTCTGCTCAAGGCGTCGCGCTCGCTCGTGCAGGAGCTCGGCCGCGAGCCCACGCCGCAGGAGATCGCCGCGCGCGTGTCGCTGCCGGTCGACATGGTCCGCGCCGCGCTGAGCGCCGTCCCCGAGCCGGTGTCGCTGGAAACGCCGGTCGGAGAGGACGAGGACAGCGCGATCGGGGATTTCATCGAGGACCACGAGGCGACGTCGCCGTGCGAGTCGGCGCTGGGTGCCGAGCGCCGCGCCCGGACGGCTGGCGCTGCTCGAGACGCTCAAGCCCCGTGAGGCTCGCGTTTTGCGGCTGCGCTACGGGGCTGACCGACGGCTACGACTGGACGCTCGAGGAGGTGGGGCAGGAGTTCCGCGTCACCCGCGAGCGGATCCGCCAGATCGAGGCGAAAGCGCTCAAGCGCATGCGCCATCCGTCGCGGACGGAAAAGCTCCGCACCTTCGCCGAGCCCTGAGCCTGGGCTCGGTTTGTCCCAGTTGGCATCGTCGCCCGTCACTCGGCTAGAGTGGGGGGCGTCGATGCCAGCCTGGGAGCATGTGACCTGTGACGTCTGCGGCGGCCGCGGCCAGCCGGTGTTCGATCTTCCCCATCCGGATGCGCCCGGAGGTTCAGCCCAGAAGTCCTGGCGTGTCCGGGGTGTGACCTGAAGTACCTCTCTCCGCGACCCGAGTACGAGGCGATGAGCCGCTACTACACCGACGACTCCAACGCGTTCGTCGGGCGGCGACGAAGCATCTGGAAGCAAGTCGGCTGGAACCTCCTGCGTGACCTCCGGATCCCGTACTTCGACGTCAACCCGCGGCCCGTCGGCGAGGTGCTCGACGTGGGATGCGGGTATGGCGATATCCTGCTGTACCTGCAGAGTCGGGGGCTCGCTGTATCGGAGTTGACGCCGACGCCCGAGCTGTCGCGAGGGCCAGAGTACGGTCTCGATGTACGCCTCGGGCCTCTCGAGCAACAGCGGTTTTCGGCGGCGAGCTTCGACACCGTAGTCCTGTGTCACTCTGCTCGAGCACATGCATGCTCCCCGCGCTCTCCTGGCGGAAGTCAGGCGGGTCGTGAAGCCTCACGGCATCGTCCACATCGCCGTGCCCAGCGCCGACTCACCGGCCTTTGGCCCGACCTGGCGGCACCTGTCCTTTCCACTCCACCTGTTTCATTTCACGCCCGCCTCACTCGAGGCATTGTGTGCGCTCGGTCGACCTCGTGCCGGTATGCAGTGCCACTCGGCGCGAGATCATCCGGATGCAGTGCCGTCGCGCCTGACTCGCGCGCTTGAAGTCGTCGCCCTGCTAGGTTAGACGTGACCCTCGTGCCCTCCGCGCTCGACGGCCTCACCGTGCTCGATCTCGCCACGTTCGTGGCTGCGCCCTTCTGTTGCACGCTGCTGGGCGAGTTCGGGGCCGAGGTCATCAAGGTCGAGCAGCCGGGCCGGGGCGATGATCTGCGACGCCTCGGAACCCCGGCGCGCGAGGGGCTCTCGTACTGGTGGCTGGTCGAGTCCCGCAACAAGAAGTCGATCACGTGCAACCTGCGCGACCCCGACGGGCAGGCGCTTGATCAAGCGGCTGGCCGGGAGCGCCGACGTGCTGGCTGAGAATTTCCGTCCCGGCACGATGGAGCGCTGGAGCCTGGGCTGGAACGAGCTGCGCGCGATCAACCCCGGCCTGGTGATGGTCCGCATCTCGGCGTTCGGTCAGACGGGCCCGTACCGGCAGCGGCCCGGCTTCGGACGCATCGCCGCGGCCATGGGTGGGCTCTCGTACCTGTCCGGCTATCCCGACCGGCCACCGGTGACGCCCGGCACGCCCACCATCCCCGACTATCTGGCGGGCGCGCTCGGGGCATTCGGGGCGCTGGCCGCGCTCGAAGCCCGGCGCCGAACGGGCGAGGGCCAGGTCGTCGACGTCGGCCTGTACGAGCCGATGTTGCGCATGCTCGACGAGCTGATCCCGGTCTACGGAGCCACCGGGTATGTCCGGGAGCGCATCGGTTCGGCGACCGAGTACGTGGTGCCGCACAACCACTATCGCGCGCGCGACGGCCGCTGGGTGGCGATCGCCTGCACCAACGACCGGATGTTCGAGCGCCTGGCCACCGCCATGGCCCGGCCGGCGCTGGCGCACGAGTTCTCGACCATGGCCTCGCGTCTCGCGCGGCGCGCCGAGCTGGACGCCATCGTGCAGGAGTGGGTGGGCGCCGCCGATGGCCGAGACGTCCTGGCGCGGCTGGATGCCGCCGAAGTGCCGTGCGGTCCGGTGGCGAGCGCGCGGGACCTGTTCGACGATCCTCAAGTGCGCGCGCGGGAGAACATCGTCGAGATTGCGAATCCGCTCGGCGGTCTGCTCGCGATGGTCGGTGTCGTGCCCGCCTGGCGAGCACGCCCGGTCACATCGACACCGCCGGACCCATCGAGGTCGGCGCCCACAACCAGGAGATCTACTGCGGCCGCCTCGGCCTCAGCCTCGAGGAGGTCAGGCGCTCACTCGACGCGGCGTGATCTGACCGCGTTGCCCGGAGGCCGCCTCAGCGCGGGGCGAGCTTCTGGCGGGCGGCGGCGACGGCGAGCGGGCGACCGAAGGTCTCGGCGACGCTGTCCTCGAGGACGGCCCACGCGTCGTCGGTGAGCGCCTGCTGGCCGTCCAGCAGGGTGAGCAGGGCCGCGAACGGCGCCAGCGCCCTAGTCCAGATGGCGCGCTCGGTGTCGCCTGATCCCGCGATGGTCGACTGGAGGTCACGCGCCTGCGACTGGCAGGCCGCGAGCGCGCGCGAACTGCGGATCGTCGCGATGCGTGAGCCCCTCACGCGGTCGAGCAGCGCCAGCGCGTCGTGGCGGGCGCGCGCGGCGGCGGTACGGTGCGCTTCCTTCTCGAGCTCGTCGACCAGCGTACGGAGCAGCGCATCGAGCTCACGCGTGGAGGCCACGTCACCCGGTGATGGAGCCGCGAGCGCCGCGTGCGCGGCCATCGCCAGAACCTCGTCGCGCAGACTGGCGAACTCCCGCACCGCGTCGGCCATCTCATCGAGGTAGTCCGGCTCCGGCGGCGAGCCTGGCCGAGCCAGCGCCCGAGCCGCCTCGGCGCTGCGCGTGCCCAGATCCGCGAGCCAGGTGGCGAGGTCGGCGTTGCGCCGCAGGAGCTCACGGGCGGTATCAGCGGTTGGTGATGGCGTCGGAGACATGAGTGTGACAGCAACCAGGATGCCAGATGGTCCGGGAGGGCGCGAAGAATTGCGACAGCGCACGTAAATAAGGCGACGGGGAGCGGCGTCCAAGGGGCGAAAGAGGAGGCGCACGCTCGGTGTCGCAACGCTGGAAACTGGTGGCAATCGGCATCCTGACGGTGGGGGCAACGTCGCTGGCCTCCACGCTGACCACGGCCTATCTGATGCGGCCGCCTGCGGCAACGACGGCGCCCACTCTCGACCCTGAACCGGTGCTAGCGCCCGAGCCTCGAGCGCCGATCGTGCGAGTCGCACCGCCGCGGCGCCCCGTAACGCCCTCGCCGAGGATGGCGCCTTATCCCGCCGACGGGCCACTCGCCTGAGAACACGCCGGCACCAGGTGCCGTTCCCCACCGGTCTTGTCGATCAGGGCGCCCGGGTTCCAGCGGCCGCCATCCCGCCGACCGTCGTGTCGGCGGTCAGGTCGACGGTACGGCGTCCCCGATGTCCTGACGGGGTATCCTGACGGGCGGCGATGCCGCCCCCAACGACGCTTCACTACACCCGCCGCGGCGACTCGGACCCGCGGTGGTACTCCTGCACGGCCTCGGCTCCTCGTGCCGAGACTGGGAATCTCAGGAAGTCGCCCTCGAGGAGCGCTACCGAGTCGTCGCCGTCGACCTTCCCGGCCACGGCAACTCGACGTCGTCCGACAGGACCGGTGACGATCGAGAGCATGGCGGGCGACGTCGACGCGCTGCTCGCGGGGCTCGAAGCGGAACCCGGTGCACGTGGTGGGCCTGTCGCTCGGCGCCTGCGTCGCCCTGCGCCTGGGGCTGCAGGCGCCCGCGCGAGTGCGATCGCTGACGCTCGTGAACCCGTTCGCCCGGGTGCAGCCCACCGGACCCGCGATATCGCACGCCTGCTGCTTCGCCTCACGATGCTCGGGGTGGCACCGATGCGGATGGTCGGCGCCCACGTGGCGCGCGGCCTGTTCCCGTGGCCGGAGCAACGCGCGCTGTACGACGCCGCCGTCACGAGTCTCGGCGCCACGTCGCGCCGCGGGTACGCGGTGGCCCTGCGGGCGCTGGCGCACTTCGACGCCCGCGGGCAGGTGGCCGCGATCCGTCGGCCCACGCTCGTCGTCGCCGGCGACCGGGACACGATGGTGCCGCTGGCGCCGAAGCTGCGACTGGCCGCGGCCATCCCCGGCGCGCGCATCGTCGTCGTCCCCGCCTCCGGCCACGCCACGCCGTACGATCAGCCTGCCACGTTCAATCGCGTGCTGCTGGAGTTCCTGGGCCAGCACTGAGCGCGGGTACAATCGCCGCCCATGTGGATCGTCCTGGCGCTGGCGGCGGCGCTGTTCCAGGTCCTGCGCAATACCGCCATGAAGCGTCTGGGGCACACGCTGGACGAGTACATCAACGTCTGGGGACGCTTCACGTTCCTCCTGCCCTTCGCCCTGGCCGGCTGCGTGTTAGGCGGCTTGCCCGACGCTGAAGCCGGGCTTCTTCGGCTGGTGCGCGCTCTTCGGCGTGTGCCAGACGCTGTCCACCCTGGCGCTGTCCAAGGCGCCTCAAGCTCTCGGAGATCTCGCTGGTCACGGCGCTTGTGGAAGGTGAGCCTGCTGGTCCTGCTCGGCATGGCCTGGGTGACTGATCGGCGAGAAGCCCTCGGCGCTGGGAGTGGTCGGCGTGCTCCTCAGCGCGCTCGGCGTCTACCTGCTGAACGTCAACGCGGGCCCGCGCGCGGGCTCTGGGAGCCACTTGACGCGTGCTCTTCACCGATCGCGGCCAGCGCTACACGCTGCTGGCGGCGTGCTTCTACGCGCCGTCGGTGATCACGATCAGGCAGGCGATCCCGCGTCGAACACCGCCATCGGCACGCTCGGCGGCTATCTGCGCCGCCAGCGCCGATCGTGACGCCGGTGGCGCTGGCGACCTCACGCGCGACACTTCGCCGCGCTGTCGCCGTGCACTGGAAGGAATTCGTGGCGCTCGGTCTGTTCGCCGCGCTCACGACGATCAGCCAGGGCAACGCTCTACACGCCTGCACGCTCTCGTCCTACGTGGAGGCGCGTGAAGCAGGTGCGAGATCCTCTTCGCGATGGCGATCGGCATTCTGGCCTTCGGCGAAGCCCAGCGCGTCCGCGAATCCGCCCTCGGCGCCCTCGTCATGCTCCTCGGCCTGGTCCTCCTCGCGCTCGCCGCCTAGTACGTCGGGGGCCACTATCGCCCCCGTATCTCGACCGCACGCGCGGGAAGCGCCACGGCTGCGCCGGGGCGCGGAGCTGGGAGGACGGCACACTCGCGAAGCGCCACGGCTGCGCCGGGGCGCGGAGCGTGGGGGCGTGGGGGCCATATCGGGGCCCCCACGTCAATCGTTCAGAGTCGCTTCGGCCAGGCGGAGGCGGCGGGAGAGCGTCTCGAGAATGCTCTGCGTGAGCTCGGGCGCTCTCGTTCAGCAGCGTGGTGAAGTCGCGGCGCTTGATGACGAGCAGGCGCAGCGGGGTCTCGGCGACCACGCTGGCCGAGCGCGGGCCGCCATCGAGCAGGCTCATCTCGCCGAAGTACTGGCCGGGGCCCAGGCGCGAGCGCTTGCGGGGCGTGACCTCGACCCGGGCGTGGCCGTCGAGGATCAGGAAGAAGTCGTTGCCGGCGGTGCCGGTGCGGGCCAGGACCGTGTCGGCCGGCACCTCGAGGATCTCGCTGATGCGCGCGATCCGCTTGAGCTGCTTGCGCGAGCACCCCTGCAGCAGGCTGACTTCCTCCAGCCGCTGGACGCGGTCGTCCTGGCTGATCTTGCCGCCGAAGAAGCTGCGGCCCAGGGGCTCGCCGCGCGAGTTGTAGGGAATCGAGCCGTCGAGAATCCGGCTGACCAGTTCCATGCGGGCCTCCGACTCCCTAGCCTATCAGCGTGGGAGTGGACCGAGGAGCACCAGGAGCGTGACCGTGGCCAGGACGCCGAGCACGGCGATGACGATCACGATCTCGACGACCGTGAGTCCCGAATCGTTCATCCGTCGAGCGCAGGACGCTTACCGTAGACCGCCCTCACGTCGGTCTTGATGCCGCCCCGCACGCTGAAGTCGGCGACCACCTCGACCCAGCGCGGCCGGGCGGCGGCGACGAAATCGTCGAGGATGCGGTTGGTCACGGCCTCGTGGAAGGCGCCCTCCTGGCGATACGACCAGAGATAGAGCTTGAGCGACTTGAGCTCGACCAGGTGCTGGTCGGGCACGTACCGGATACGGATCGTCGCGAAGTCGGGCTGGCCGGTGCAGCGGGCAGAGGCAGGTGAACTCCGGCGCCACCATCGAGACCTCGTAGTCGCGGTCCGGATGCTGGTTGGGGACCGCCTCCAGCGTCTTCGACGGGCTGCGGTGGCCATGCCCGGATTATACGGCCAGGTCCCGGCTCACCGGGTGGTCAGCGCGATTCCGGCGACCACGGCCAGGCACGCGACGAGCAGCGTCGGCGTGAGCGGGTCACCCGTGAACAGGGCAGCGGCGATCACGCCGAAGATCGGCTGGGACGAGAAAGAACACGGCCAGCCCGCTCGGACGATAGCGGCGCAGGAGCGCAGAGGTTGATCACGAAGCAGAACCCCGCGATGAGACCGCCCTGGTAGGCCAGCGAGCCGGCCAGCGCCAGCGTCCAGCGCGTGGGCGCGGACTCCAGCGGCACGGAGAGCGCGAGAAAGATCGCGATCGCCGATCGCGGCCTGCGAGAGCAGCAGCTTCACGGGATCCAGATGGTGGACGGCGCGGGCGAGGTACACGGTGCGCTCGGCGAGCAGGAAGGCGCTGGCGAAGACGATGGCGTCGCCGAGCAGCGTCGGACCCGTGGCCCGCACCCTCGCCCGGCGAAGAGCAGGACGATGCCACCGAATAGGCGATGAGCACGCCGACCAGGCGGCGCAGGGTCAGAGCGATCGCCCGGGATCAGGAAGTGGGCGAGGAGCACGGTGTGCACGGCGTACAGGTTCAGCACCACCGGAGCCGTGGGCCGCGCTGGTGAGCCCGGTGCCCGACGTTCATCGTGGCAATCTGCGCGGTGAAGATCAGGGCGATCACGATCGAGCGGCCGCCACTCGTGCGGCCGCGATCCGGAAGCCGGCCAGCCGACCGGTGGCGAACGCCCAGAGGGCGATCACCAGTCCGCCCACCACGAAGCGCAGCGCGGCCAGGCGCAGGGGCGGCGCGTCGACCAGGCCGATCTTGATGGCGACGGTGTTGGCGCCCCAGAAGAGCGAGACGAGCAGGGCCAGGGCGGCCCCGGGGGCATCGACGTCGCGGAGCGAGGGTTCAGGGGCGGACGCAGATGCGCGGAAGCTCGACGACCATGCGGCGTCCACTATAATCCATTCCCATGAAGATCGGGCTCGTCGGCCTCCCCAAGAGCGGCAAGACCACGCTGTTCAACCTCCTCACCGGCTCGAGCGTCGCCACCTCGCGCTACGACGCGGGCCGCGCCGAGATGCACACGGGCATCGCGCGCGTGCCCGACCCGCGCGTGGATCGTCTCGAGCGGTCTGTTCAAGCCGAAGAAGACGACGTACGCCACCTTCGAGGTGGTGGACCTGGCGGGAATCGAGAAGGGCGAGCGCGACGGCGCTCGACGCCAAGGAGTTCCGCAACGCCGACGCGCTGCTGCACGTGGTGCGCGCGTTCGCCGACGAGGCGCGCGGCGCGCCCGACCCGCGGCGCGACATCCTGGACCTCGAGCTGGAGCTGATCTTCGCCGACCTCGAGGTGATCGACCGGCGCGTCGAGCGGCTGGACGTCTCGATCAAGAAGCAGCGCAAGGACGCCGAGGTTCTGGAGCACGCGGTCCTCGTCCGCCTCAAGACGGCGCTCGAAGCGCGAGACGCCGCTGCGGGCGGTGGCCCTCACGCTCGACGAGGTCCGGCTCATCCGCGGCTTCACGTTTCTGTCGCAGAAGCCGATCCTGCATCTCGTCAACGTGGAGGAGGCGGGGATCGCGCAGGCCGAGAAGATCGCCGAGCGGTATGGCCTGGCCGACGTGGTCGCCCGAGCGCACACCGGGTGGGCTGGGTCTCCGCGGTCATCGAGGCGGAGATCGCCCAGCTGGCCGGCGACGAGCAGCAGGCGTTCCTGGCCGATCTCGGCCTGACGGAGCCCGCGATCAACCGGGTGCTACGCGAGTGCTTCGCCCTGCTGGGGCTGGTCTCGTTCTTCACGCACGGGCGAGGACGAGGTGCGGGCGTGGCCCATCCCGGCCGGCACCCGCGCGCAGGACGCGGCCGGCACCGTGCACTCCGACATCGCGCGGGGCTTCATCCGGGCCGAGGTCAACGGCTACGAGGAGCTGGTGGCGGTCGAGGGCTCGTTCGCCGATCTTCGCGCCCGCGGGCAGCTGCGGCTCGAGGGCAAGGACTACGTCGTGCGCGACGGCGAGATCTGTCACTTCCGGTTCAACGTCGCGAAGTGAGCTGGCCGCTACGTCTTGATTCCCGGGATCGGCTTGAGCGGCCCGCCCAGGGCCCGCGACCGCCGCCACGTTTTCATCCGGAGTATTCATCGGCCAGGACGCAACCTGGCGCCACGATGAGGCCAGTGCCGCCCGCCTGAGCCACGGCGTCCCTCGCCTGCGCCTCCGCCATCGCCGGCGTGCCGTCGCGCAGCGTCGCCCACTGATCGAGTCCGCCGATGACCGCGCCCGGGACCTTCGCGCGACCTTCGCCCAGCGCGGGTGGCGTCCGGCGGTCGTCCCAGTTCCACGCGTGGCCCGGCAGGCTAGCCAGGCGATCGAACATGAGGCGCGTCGCCGTGGCAGTGAACGATGGTCAGGAACGAGCGCCCCGCGATGGAGTCGAGGATGCGCCGATCGTAGGGCTCGCCGAACTCGGCGTAGATCTCCTCGGCATGGGCCGTCCGGCTGGCCGCCTGAATCGAGTAAAAGATTCCCGAGACCCCTCGGTCAGCGCCGCGTCGGCGAAGCGAACCAGGGTCTCGGTGATCGCCTCCAGCGCCCCGCGGACCAGCGTGGGATGCTCGCGCAGATCCGCGCCCAGACGCCCCGGATAGCTTGTGCGCCAGCGACAGCGGCGAGAAGAACGTGGGTAGCACCGGGGCATCGCCGATGCGCCGGTCGAAGCCCATGCGGATGATCGTCTCGATCTGCTGCGAGTAGCCGTCGGCGCTGTGCGGATCGAGGGGGCGGATGCGCTTCCAGTCGTCCGGCGTCTTCACCGCGCACGAGGCGCAGGCGCGGTGGCCGTCGGGGAGCACCTCCTCCGCCTCCACGCACCCCCACGCCTCGACGGCGTAGCCGCCGTGCGGCGTGATCTTGAGGAAGTCCGAGCCGTAGTGCTCGTGGAAGCGCAGGGTGGCCTGGGACAGCCCGGCCGGCGAGCGATCCACGGTGGAAAGTGACGCCACACCGCGTAGGGGACCCGATCCACGGGCCGGCGGTTGATCGCGGCCTCGATGCGCTCGCGGCGGCTCATCTGCTTCATAGGCTCACGACTCCCTGGCTGAGGATGGCGGACGCCATCGGCGACCGCGTCGAACGCGATGGCCGCGCTGTCCCGCTGGCCGCCGCGCACGGTGAACGACGAGGGCAACGGGACCATCCGGTGAAGCGCGCACGGATCTCGCGCACGCGCTCGGCAGCACCGCCGAGGTCGCGCGCGACGAGTCGAGACACGGACAGGGCGAGCGTCGCGGTGCCGTGCAGGATCGGGTCGGCCAGCCCCGCGGCCCGGGCCACGGCCACGTCGGTGTGAATCGGGTTCCAGATCCTCGCGCACTCCGTGTACACCCGGGCGGCATTCACGTCGACCGTCACGAGGTCGGTCCATCGCGGCGGTGCAGGCGTCGCGCGAGCCGCTGGCGCGCTGGCCGGCTCCATCACCGGTGCGGCGCCGGAGGCCACGACCCCGCGATAGACCGAGCCGTAGTCGGTGGTCGTGACCGGCTGGCCGTCGGCGTCGGTGGTCTCGAAGCGCGAGACGACGAGCGTGCCCGCGCGGCGGGGCTCGACGGCGATGACCCACGCGCGCGTGCGCAGCGTGTCGCCCGCCCGGGGCGGCCGGTGAATGATCAGGTGATGCGTCGCGTGAACGCTCAGCGGGTGTAGCTCGGCGGCGATGGTGGCTTCGCGCAGCGCGACGGCCACCGGCCACTCGTAGCACACCGGGAAGACGGGGGTGGGCCAGCGGACCGGCCGCCGCGATGGTGTCGAAGTAGCGAGGATCCGTTTCTCCGAGGGCGGCGGCGTAGGCCATCAGCCAGCGGGCGTCGATGGGGCGGGTGAACGGATCGACGCGAGCGCCGATGCTGGCCCGCGAGATCGAGCCAGGCGCCTGGCGGGTAGGCGTGCTCATGCCCGAGGGAAGTTCATGGCGTCAACGAAGATCTGCTCGAAGTCGGGGTGGGCGGCCAGCGAGACGTGCTCGATCCGATCGGCGACCTCCGCGGCGCGCGCCCGCTCACGCTCGGACAGCAGGCAAAGCTGGGCGCCGAGCGAGGCGGCGTTGCCGACGTAGCGGATCCGTTCGGGCGCCAGTCCGGGGATCAGCCCGATGCGCACGGCGCTGGTGATCGACAGATAGTTGCCGAATCCTCCGGCCAGCATCAGCTCGGCGACATCTTCGGGCGGCACGCCGGCCACGTGCAGCAGCATCGCGATGCCGGAGGCGATCGCGCCCTTGGCGAGCTGGAGCTGGCGCACGTCGTCCTGGGTCAGGACGATCTCCCGCGGCGCGCCGACCTCGCCGGCCCGCAGCACGATCACCTGGCGCTCCTCGCCCCGCATGACGACGCGGTCGCGCAGCGCCGGCGGGCAAGCGTCTCGCGCGTCTCGATCTGGATCAGGCCGGTCCAGTCGATCACGCCCGCGTCGAGCAGCCCGGCCACCAGGTCGAGCAGCCCGGAGCCGCAGATTCCCAGCGCGGCCGTCTCGCTGATCGTGTGGATGCGCACGTCGTCGTCGATCGTGACACGGTCGATGGCGCCGGCCGCCCCGCGCATGCCGTGGCGGATCTGTCCGCCCTCGAACGCCGGTCCAGCCGGCGCCGAGCACGCCCACAGCCGGCCGGGCCGAGCCGAGGAGCACCTCGCCGTTGGTGCCGATGTCCACCGCCACGCGCAGCGTCCTCGCCCTCGTAGATGCGGGTGGCCAGCGCCACCGCGACGGCATCGGCGCCCACGAAGCCGGCGACGATCGGGAGCAGGCAGACGCGCGCCTCGGGCGCCAGCTTCAGGAAGAGATCGCGCGCGGGGACGACGAGCGGATGGCGCATGACCGGCGCGTAGGGAGCCAGCCCGACGTACGAAGGGTCGATGCCGAGCAGGACGTGATGCATGCAGGTGTTGCCGACGACCACCGCCTTGTAGATCCACTTGGCGAGCACGCCGGAGTGGCGGCACACCTCGGCGACGTGCTGGTTGAGCAGCCCCACGATGCGGGTGTGCAGCTTGCGCAGATTGCCGGCGTCGAACTGGGCGAACGCGATGCGCGACATGAGATCGGCGCCGAAGACCGCCTGGGGATTGAGGCTCGAGACCGAGGCGAGCTGCTCGCCCGAAGTCAGCTCCAGCAGGGTGGTCACCACGCTGGTGGTGCCGACGTCGATCGCCAGGCCGAAGCGCATGGAGGTCGCGTGTCGCCGCGCTCGACGGAGAGGATGCGGGCCGGCGAAGGTCGTGACGGTCACGCCGGCCGGATCGTCGCGCAAGGCCTGCGGCAGTGACGCGAGCACGCCGGCCGGCACGTCGGCGGCGGTGACTCCGATCGCCGCCGCCAGCTGCTCGGCGTCGGAGGTCTGGTGGTGCTCCTCGCGCGGCAGCGCGACCTTCACCAGCTGCTTGTCGACCCCGGAGTCGATCGCCACGCCGCCGGCACGCCCGGCCCGGCGCCGAGGATCTGGAACGAGCGCTCCTCCAGCGGCGGCGCGAGCTCGACGGTGACGGCCTCGATCGGCACGCACTGGCAGGCCAGGCGGTAGCCCTCGCGCACCAGGGCGTCGCCGAGCTGGACTTCGTCACCGATGGTGGGCGGCGGCACCGCGCCGGCCACGAACTTCACGCGGCAGGAGGTGCAGCGTCCGCGCCCGCCGCAGGTGGCGGTGACGTCGACGCCGGCGGCGTGCGCGGCCTTGAGGATGCTCGTGCCGGGCGGCATGCGCAATCTCGCGTCGCGCCTCGGCGCGGCACGAGCTTCGACGAGAAGCGTGAGGAGCACGGCCATGCCGCGCCATTGTAGCGGGCTCAGCGCGCGATTTCGAACTCCACGCGCCCGCTGCCCTCGCTCTCCACCGCGGCGCGCGACTCCAGCGGCTCGAGACGCTCGGCCGCGATCCCGGCTCGCACCAGCGAATCGCGCGTGGCGGCCACCCGGTCGGTAGCCAGCGCGCGCAGCGCGCGCGGCGGTGGTGTCTCGCGCGTGAGCGCCTCCATGAGCGCCCTCGTCGCTGGGGGGCGGCTGACGCAGCGGGAAGAGCTCGGCGTAGAGGCCGACGGCGGCCTGCCGACGGGCGGTAGCATCGGCGCCGGCCTGGGTGAGGCGCGCCTCGAGCGCCTCGCGGCGTAGCGATGCTCACGTCGGCCACGGTGGTGACTGGCCGCAGGCGCAGCCTCACGCCCGAGGAGTCGCGCAGGAAGGTAGCCAGCTTGGTGAGCTGCTGCGCGCCCGGCGCGGTCGGCTCGGCCTTCGCGGTCTGGAAGAGCACGGGGTCGATGCTGACCGCGGCGATGCGCGAGTCCTCCGTGAAGAAGAGCTTGCCGATCAGGCTGAAGGGCAGGGCGACGAGACGGATCGCCATGTTACGGATGGCCCCCACACCGCCTCGCCGTAGTGGAACTCGGGCGCCGACAGGCTGCCGCCCACGGGAACGTTCACGTGAATGTCCCCGCTCCGATCCTTGAGCACGCTCACCAGCGTGTCGAGCGGCAGGCCGACGCGTTGCTGGACCACGCCGCCCGCGCCGGCTCGCTCCAGGTCGAGCGCGCGCAGGGTCACGCCGTTGTCGGCCTGCAGCTCGTCGCCGGCGAGGCGGTAGTGGAGCGCCGCGGTGAGGGTTCCGTCCTTCGCGACCCAGGCGAGCAGGTGATCCATGTAGGGATTCAGGCGCGGCACCGGGTAGTCGGTGATCTCGACGGTCAGGTCGAGGAAGTGCGGTCCCGTGAAGCCGCCGACCTCGCCGCGGATGGACAGCGGGTGCCGGAGGCGAACGTCGCGCGAAGCGCCACCTTGGCGTTCCGCGACGCGGTCGCGTGCCGAGCCCCTCGGCGGTGAGCGACACGGCGGATAGCTCCTCGGCGAAGTCGGGATTGGTCCGTGCGATCCACGAAGCGCACGAAGCCGTCCTCCAGCGTGAGCGATCCGATCAGCACGCGGACCGGTGCCGCGGGCGGCGGCCGGTTGCCAGCGGCCGGCGACGGCGCGGCGGGTGGCGTCCGGGACACGAAGAGCGAGGTGAGCTCCGAAGCTGCCGTCGGTGTTGCGCTCGAGCAGCAGCCACGGCTTGCGGAGCGTGACCTGCCGGATCCGTATGCTGGTCGGGTACTGATAGCGGAACCCGATCACCTCGGCGCGCTGGACCGTGGCCAGGCGGCGCGTGTCGTCGCCGAGGGTCAGGCGGTCCGCGGTGGTATCACCGTCGATCACGAGGGTGATCGTCTCGCCGAACGTCCCGTTGATCTTCACGCGCGCCGCTCACCTTGCCGCTCACGCGTGCCTCGAAAGGAACGTAGGGCCGCGCCGGACCGAGATCCACCTGATCGAGCTCGGCCTCCAGGGCCAGAGCGCGTCGGTTCGATGCTCAGCGTGCCGCGGGCGCTTGAGCGTGCCGCCGGTCGGCATCGGCGTGCTGAGTGTCGATACGGCGGCGGCGGAGCCGGCTGCCGGCCACGTCAGATTGCGTACGGTGAGGCTTGTGCCACGCACCTCGAACCGGCCGGCCGGCTCGACCGTCGTGTCCACGATGCTCGATCCGCCGTTGTCGAAGGAGAGCTCACGCACGCTCACCTGAAGGCCGGGAATCGGGCCAGGCCCCGAGGGCCTGTCGGCTGCGGCGGCCGGCCGGTCCGGCCGTCGCGCGAACAGCGAGCGGAGCGACAGGACGCCCTGCGGATCACGCTCGACGCGCGCCCAGGGCTCGGTGACCGCACCCGATCGATGGCCATTCTCGTCGGCCACTGCGCATCGATCCCGGTGACGTCGACACGCTCCACGGTGATCAGGGGACGGTCTCGGTCGAGAAACGCGAGCTTGGAGGCCCCGAGGCTTCCGCGCAGCGTGAGCGCGAAGGGCTCGAGGCCCACTCCCGCGGTCACGTCGGCGTCGGCCGCACCGCGCACCAGCCCGACGATCGGGAGCTAGGCCGCAGCATGGCCAGATCGGCGGCGCGTACGCGGAGAGGGCCGCCTCCACCCGCCGCTGGACCCCGTCGACCGAGCTGACGCAGCGTGACCTCGCCGCTTCCCACGGTGGCCGAGACCTCCACGGGTGAGGGTCCCACTGCAGGGGCCAGGCAACACTGCCCGCGGTCAGGGCGATGCCCGTGATCTCGGCACGACCGCCATTCGCGGCATCGGTGAGCGTGGCGCGACCGTCTTCGATGCGCAGACGCGCCACCTGAACGTCGACAGCCACCGCGGTCGGGGAGGCGAAGGAGACGAGGGCGACGGTGCCTCCGCATCGCCCGACGGCAGCACCCGGGGCCGGAGCAAAGCGGCGAGACCGATCCCACCGAGCGGCGTCACGCTCCACGACAGCCGTCGGCCGGCTGAGCGTCAGGTCGGCGACGCGCGCTGGTGGCCGCGGCCAGGTGTAGTCGATCCCCGCCACGCTGACGCGGGCGGCCGAGACGAGCGTGCGGGGTCATCGCCGACGGTGACGCGCTCGAGAGTCGCGTCACCGGCCACGGAGAGCCCGATCCGGCGCGCCGTCCACGGCTGGCCACCACCTTGACGTCCGCGGTGGCGACGCCCGCAGGCGCGCCGCCAGCGGGAGGTAGTTGCCGAGCGTCGCGAGCTCGATGCCACGCGGCCGCACGCGAAGATCGGCCCGGCGCGGCACCAGGCTGGCGGTGCCGCCGATGTCGATCTCCCCGCCGCCGGGGACGGTGGCGTGCAGCGCGATCTGCGCCCGCCCCTTCGCGGTCTCGGAGCCCGCTGGCGGTCGCGGTGAAATCCCTGAAGACGAGCGTTCTCGGCGTCGTCGTGGTCGGATCCAGCACGGTGAGATCACCGCCGACGCTCGCGTAGCGGAGCGCGATGGCGTCAGGACGCTGGTGGAGCTCGCGCACCATGAAGGTGCAGGGTGGGGGCCGTCAGCGCGTCGCCCGGTATTCCAGGCCGGCGCAGGACGACCTTCTGGACCACGCCGTCGGCGTCGAGCGTCACGCCGTCCTCGGCGTCGTGAACGATCGTGTGCGCCGCGTCGAGGATGCCCTGCTCGATCTTGAGCGGCGCGTCCCCGGGCAGATAGACGGCGGCCAGCGCCAGGTCCAGGTCACGCACGTTGAGGAACGCGCGCAGGTGGACGGGGGCCAGCTGCAGCTCACTCGATCCAGCAGATTCACGAGCGCGCCCGCGAAGGTGGTGAAGCCGATCGCGGTGCCCTTTCGCTCGCGGGTCGTGAGATTCCGGGCGTCGAGCCGGATGCCGTCAGAGCGCCAGGTGCGCGCGGGCGAGCACCCGATCCTCGAGCTCGACCCAGCCGCCCGTGATCGTGAAGTGGTCGATGCTGACGTCGATCGTGCCGGCGGATGACGGTCCCTGGGGGAGCAGATCCGGAGATGCTGTAGCGGTTGGGTCCCAGCCGGACGATCCGCGCGTGGCCGCCGGCGAGCGCCAGGCTCTCGATCCAGACGTGACCCGCGGAGCAGCGAGCGACGGTGGAAGCGCCCTCGAGCTTCCTCGAACTGCGGCCAGCGGCAGCCCCGGCTCACGGTCGGCCACCCGGAAGCCACGGATGCTGAACTCGCCGCTGGTCAGGCTGATGTCGAGCGCCTGATCGTGACCGTGCGCCCTGTGGGCCGCCTGTAGACGCCAGACCACCATGCGCTGGACGATGCCCGGCAGATACCAGAGCCCGGCGGTCACGAGCACGCCGATGAGCGCGAGCAGAAGAAGTGAGCACGACGAGCGCGCGGCGAAGCGTCACGAGTCCCAGGATGCCAAGACGCGCGGCCGAGCGCGAGCAACTCTGATCGACGCCCGGCAGGACCGCTATCCCCGGCCATGAACGACGAGACGACGATCTCGAGACCCTCCGCCGCGGGCGCCCGGCCTGGCGGGTTTCACCTGAGCGATGCCGAGCTGGAGGAGATCCGTCCCCGGTCACCGCGGGGACGCGTGCTGCAGGCCCTGAGGCTGCGCCGATCGTGGACATCGAGCTGGCCACCCGCTACCGGGCGGTGTGACGGCCGATCTGATCTGACGTCGATGACGGATCTGCCCTGGATGATCGCCACCAAGGCGATCTCGCCCCTCGAAGTCGTGCGCGCACATCCTGATCGGATCGCCGCGCTCGATCGCGATCTGCGCGCCTACATCACGCGTCTGCGACGACGCCGCGCTACCGCGGCGCGAGCCGCCGAGGCCGAGCTGATGGCCGGCCGGCCCGTTGGACCGCTTCACGGAGTCCCCTACGCGCTGAAGCGATCTCTACGACACGGCCGGGATCCGCACGACCGGGGCTCACGCATCCTGGGCGATCGCGTACCCGAGGCCGACGCGACGGCCACACGACGACTGGGCGAGGCCGGGGCGATCTTGCTGGGCAAGCTCAACATGGTCGAGTTCGCCTACGGTCCGAAGGCGGCTCTAACCCGCACTACGGGCACTCGCGCAACCCTGTGGGACCGGCCGTCCACCGCATGGCCGGCGGCTCGTCGTCGGGATCCGGCGTTGCGGTCGCGGCGGGTCTGGCGCCCGGGTCGCTGGGCTCCGACACCGGTGGCTCCATCCGATCCCGTCATCGCTCTGCGGCATCACCGGCCTGGAAGCCGACCTACGGGCGGGTGAGTCGTGCCGGGGTCCTGCCGCTCGCCTGGTCGATGGACCACGTGGCCTGATGACACGCACGGCGGCCGACTGCGCGCTGATGCTACGGGCCATCGCCGCTACGATGCCGGGCCGACGCCAAGCAGCACGCAGCGTGCTGCCGCTACCGGATTACGGCGTGGCGTTGACCGGCGACATCAAGGGACTCCGGGGTGGGACTGCTTCGGTGGCTTCTTCCTGGAGGGCGCGGCGCCCGAGGTGAGCTGCGGTGCGGTACGGCGGCCTGGGTGCCGGCGGCCGCGGGCGCCGTGGTCGTGGATGACGTGACGCTTCGAGCAGATGCCGCACGTCGCGGGCGCCCCTGGCTGGCCATCGTGGGCTCGGAGGCGCTGGCCCATCACGCCGAAGCGGCTTCGCACCCGGGCGGGTGAGTCTCGATCCCCGACGTCGCGCGACGCCTGCGCGCGGGTGCCTACGCGAGCGGCGTGCACTACGTCCGCGGCCAAGCAGGTGCGTGCGCGCTCGCGTGACCAGGTCGACCGGGCGCATGGCCCGGCGGGGACGCTGCGCTGGCTGGCCGAGCACGCCGGGTGGCCGCGCCCCTGATCGATCGTCAGCCGCCACGTGGAGCTCGGCGACGGTCAAGTCGGATGTCCGGGCACTCGCGCTGGTCCGGTTCAACCGGCCGTTCACCCTCCCGGACATCCGGCGTGCTCCGCTCCGTGCGGGCCCACGGCCGCCGGCCTTCCGGTGGGCATGCAAAGCTCGCCGGGCGACCGTCTCGACGAGTGTGACGGTGCCGCGGGCCGCCGATGCGTGGCAACGTCTCACCGACTTCCACGTGCGCCACCCCGTGCTAGGACGCTCTCCTCGATGAGTGCGGTCCAGGGATCTGAACGGGGCGCTCGGCGGCGCTGGAGACGCGGCTGGCCCGACTGGAGACCGTGCTGCGGCCTCGACGGCAAGCTGACCGCGCCACCGCGAGCCTGACCGACGCCAAGGCGGCATCCAGGCGTGGGTGACCGACTACGTGTCGCTGCGGCTGCAGCAGCTCGTTCCCGAGACGTGAGCACGAGCCCGACGCGGGAGATCCACCGAGGACCGATGCTGCCGGGAACGCGGATTCACTGCACCGACGAGGCTGCTGCACCGGCTGGCTCGCATCCCGATTCCCTTCGTGCGGCAGATGGTGACCCAGAAGGTCGCCGAGACCGCGCGGGCGGAGAACGTGGGGACGGTGGACGTCCGCTTCTTCGAGCGCGGCGACGCCCTGACAGTGCAAGCTCGGGAGGATCCTCGAGCTTCCAGCACTGATCCGGGCACCTCGCCGCCGGACACCGCCTCTAGCTGGATCCGTCACGGTCACCGCAGCGCTGATGGCGGCCGGGGCGCTGCAGTCTGGCCCCGACGACACTCGGCGGATCTCGGTCCACCGTCCCGATCGAGGACTCGCTCTTCGATCTCCATTCCTTCCGTCCGGCGGACGTCCCCTCGGTCGTCGAGGAGTATCTCGCCCAGGCCCATCGCGCGGCTTCGCCGAGGTGCGGCTGATCCACGGTCGCGGTATCGGCGCAGCGCTCGATCGTGCAGTCGCTTTTGGCTCGACACCCGCTGGTCACGCGCTACGCCGACGCCCCGGAGGATCGCGGCGGGCGGCGCAACGCTGGTGACGCCCGCCCGTCGCCTTAGTCGCGCTCGGCGCGGAGCAGGAGCAGGCGATCGGAGAACGACTCGACCCGGTGGCCGATCTGAAAGGCGAAGGCCTCGCGGCACCGCGCCGGTGCCGCGCAGACGAATGACTGCCGAGCGCCTGCCGGGCCTCGTCCGGTCATGCGCATACGACGGGTCCAGCCGTCCCACGGCCGGGACTTCGTCAGCACCGCGCTGTCCATCACGGTGAGCCCGGCGCCCGCAAGCATCGCCTTCCACTCTGACTGCCCGGTAGCGCCCGGACGTGCAGTGAGGGATCGCGCCGGCGCTCGACCGCGGTGATGAACGCCGCCAGTTCGGCGTCGTCGTGGCCCAGGATGTCGGCCACGAGCAAGGCTCCGCCGGGTCGCGAGCAGCGCTGGAGCTTCGCGCACGGCCGGGCCGAGGTCCGCGAAGTGGTGAGCGGCCAGGCGACAGGTCACCAGGTCGAACGAGCACTGTCGGCGAACGGCAGGGCGGCCACGTCGCCGGCCACGAAGGCGGCGTTGGGCCACGCCCCGCTGTGCAGCAGGCGCGAGCCGCTGGAGCATTGGCTCGGTGAGATCGAGCGGCCGGTCAGCTGGCGCGCGAAGGCGGCGAAGGCCAGCGCGGTGTGTCCGCCGCCCGCCGCGAGGTCGTAGCACTGCCGCGGCGCCGCGGTCCGTCCCCAGGCGGCGAGCCGGTCCAGGTCTCGCCGCGGCGTGGCTCGGGCTGGTGACGCAGGCGGCCGGCGGATACCGAACTGGCCGCTGCACGCTGGCGCGTGGGTGTCGGCTCACGCGGGCTCGCGGCGCGCGGCGAGATGGCGCAGAGAAACTCGGCGTCGAGGGGAGAGAGGTCGAAGCGGCGGGCCGCCTCGTCGACCAGGCGCCATCCGGTCCGCTCCGGGCTTGTCGCGCAGCTGATCGTCGAGCCAGCTCACCGCCTGCTTGATCGGAGCCTCGCCGGCCGCCATACGCCTCTCCCGCCTCGGGCGCGAGCATCGCCGGCGCCCTGGCTCGGAGTATACGCGGCGGCGCGCGCCGCCTGTTTATGCCAGGCCAATTGGCCGATGGGGCGGACCAGGCCAATTGGCTCCTTGACGGAGTCGCGGTTTGAGGATCAAAATGGCCCCTCTGAGGGACATGGTGAACATTCCGCTCGAGCGCGACAAGCCGGTGCCGCTGACCCGGCAGATCCAGGCCCACCTGGAGCGCCTCATCGCGCGATGGACTGCCTGGCGCCCGGCGTGAAGCTCCCGGCCACGCGCGAGCTGGCACACACGCTGGGCGTCAACCGCGCGACCGTGGCGCTGGCCTACGAGGAGCTGGTGGCCCCGGGGCTGGCGCGGGCGCACGTGGGCAGGGGACGTTCGTGAACGAGACGCGCGCGACGCGCGCCGCGGCGCGTCCGGTGACGGCGCCGGCGCGCCTGACTGGGGCCGCGCTCCTGTCGCGAAGCGCCCGGATCATCTCGGCCGACGAGGAGCGGCTGCGCGCCTTCGGCAGCGCAACGGCACCCACGGCGACGGTCATCTCGTTCGCGGGCGGCATGCCGGACAGCGCGCTGTTCCCCACCGACGCGTTCCGCCGGGTGCTCAACCAGGTGATCCGCGAGGAGGGCGAGAGCCTCCTGCAGTACTACCCGGTCGGCCGGCTACCCGCCGCTGCGCCGCGTATCTCGCCGGCTATCTCCTGCGCTTCGGCGTCGAGGCGCGCGCCGAGGAGATCCTGATCGTCAACGGCTCGCAGCAGGGCTTCGATCTCATCGCGCGCACGCTGGTCGATCCCGGCGACGCGGTGGCCGATCGAGCAGCCGACCTATCCGCGCGCGATGCAGGTCTTCCGCTCGTTCGGCGCGCAGCTGCTGCCGGTGCCCGTGGGACGGGGCGGACCGCGCCCCGACGTCTCGAGCGGCTGCTCGACGCGGCACGGCCCCAAGCTCTTCTACTGCCAGCCGAGCGGCTCACAACCCGACCGGCCTCACGATGGACCGGACGACGCGGCGCGCAGGCTGCTCGGCGTCGCCGCGCGCCACCAGGTGCCGATCGTCGAGGACGGCTTCGACGGCAGCCTCTACTACGGTGCCCGGCCGGCCGCGTCCGCTGCAAGGCGCTCGATCGCGACGGCGTCGTCATCTACATCGGCACCTTCTCGAAGATCCTGTTCCCGGGCTGCGCCTGGGCTGGCTGGTCGCGCCGCCGCCGATCGGTCGAGCGGCTGCAGGACGGCCAAGCAGCTCGCCGACCTGCACACGCAGCGCCGCTGATCCAGGCGGCGGTGCACCGCTTCTGCGAGCGGCGGCTGCTCGACCGTCACATCAGCGCGCGTGGCGCGCGGAGTACGGCCGGCGCCGGCGCGCCGCTGCTCGCGGCGCTCGCTGCGACGCGCATGCCGGAGGACGTGACCTGGACCGAGCCCCAGCGGCGGCTTCTCGCTGCTCGCTCACGCTGCCGGACGGGCTGCGAGGCGACGCGCGCTGCTCCCGCTGGCCATCGAGCGCGGCGTGGCGTTCTCGCCCGGCGCCGGCGTTCTTCCTCGACGGCAGCGGGTGAGCGCACGCTGCGGCTGTCGTTCTCCTCGGTGCTCGAGCGGGCGGATCGACGAAGGCGTCAAGCGGCTGCGCCGAGGCCATCGCAGAGCGGTCCGGCGGCAGCCGCGGCCGCGACGCCCGAGCGCACGAGCTGGTGCCGGTGGTGTGACTCGCGTCGTCTGATCACCGAAAAGGGAGAGCGCGATGAACGAGCTGAACGGACTGCAGACTCGCGGATCGCAAGCACATCGGCCTGGCCGAGATGCTCAAGGGCGGCGTCATCATGGACGTCACCAACGCCGAGCAGGCGAAGATCGCCGAGGACGCCGGCGCCGCGTCGGTGATGGCGCTGGAGCGCGTGCCCTCGGACATCCGCGCGCGACGGCGGCGTCGCGCGCATGTCGCCCGTGCAGAAGATCCAGGAGATCCAGAAGGCGGTCGACCATCCCGGTGATGGCCAAGGCCCGCATCGGCCACTTCGTCGAGGCGCAGATCCTCGAGGCGCTCGGCGTCGACTACATCGACGAGTCCGAGGTCCTGACGCCGGCCGACGAGCACTTCCACATCGACAAGTTCGCGTTCCGCGTCCCGTTCGTGTGCGGCTGCCGCGATCTCGGCGAGGCGCTGCGGCGCATCGGCGAGGGCGCGGCGCATGATCCGCACCAAGGGCGAGGCCGGGCTCCGGCAACATCGTCGAGGCCGTCCGCCACATGCGCGCGGTCATGTCAGGGATGAAGCGGCTCACGGCGCTCGGGCCCGAGGAGATGATGACCGAGGCCAAGAACCTCGGCGCCCCCTACGAGCTGGTGCGGTGGGTCGCGCGAACCGGGCGGCTGCCGGTGCCGAACTTCTCGGCGGGCGGCATCGCGACGCCGGCCGACGCCGCGCTCATGATGCAGCTCGGCGCCGAGGCGGTCTTCGTCGGCTCGGGCATCTTCAAGTCGGCGGATCCGGCCAAGCGCGGCCAAGGCCATCGTGCAGGCGACCACGCACTTCAAGGATCCCGACGTGCTCGTGAAGGTGAGCGAGGATCTCGGCGAGGCCATGGCCGGGCTCGAGACCTCGAAGATGCGCCGAGAAGGAGCTGCTGCAGACGCGCGGGCTGGTAGGCGCGGGCTCGATGAAGATCGGCGTCCTCGCCCTCCAGGGCGACTTCGCCCTCCACACCAAGGCGCTCGCGCCGCTGTCCGGGCGCCGAGGTCGGTGGAGGTGCGAAAGCCCGAACAGCTCGACGATATCGACGGCCTCATCATCCCGGGCGGCGAGAGCACGACGCCTGCTCAAGCTGATGGACGCCGTGGGGCTTCGTGCCGGCGCTGGAGAAGTTCCACGCCGGCGGCAAGCCCATGTTCGGGACCTGCGCGGGCCTGATCCTCACGGCGCGTGAGGTCGACAACCCCGCGCAGTTCTCGCTCGGATTCATCGACGTGGGCGTGGAGCGCAACGCCTACGGTCGGCAGCGCGAGTCGTTCGAGACGCGCGGGACGGCCATGCTCGACGGCCCGGCCGTGCCGGTCGAGATGGTGTTCATCCGCGCCCCGCGCATCCGGCGGGTGGGCGAGGGCGTGGAGATGCTGGCCCGTCACGGAGACGAGGCCGTGATGGCGCGGCAGGGCACGGTCCTGGTGGCCACCTTTCATCCCGAGCTGACCGACGATCTCGACGGTGCACGCGTACTTCTGTCGCATGGTGCGCCAGGCCCACGGCGCGTGATCTTCCACGAGTACTACGCCGGACGTCCCGGCCGCCGACGTCACGCGCTTCGTGGAGGCCCAGGCGCTCGGCCGGCTGGTGACGGTGGCCCGGACGGCACCCCCCACCTCGGGCTCTATCCGTTCGTTCACGAGCCCGGCGCCTTCGAGCTGCACCTGATCCGCGTCGACGAGCTGGTCATCGGATCTCGAGTCGCGGCCGCGCTGCGTGTTCGAGGTCGCGACGAAGTCCTCGGCGTGATTCCGTCGTACTGGGTGAGCCAGGAGTACGCGGGCTCGGCCACCGCCTACCACCGGACGGTGATCTTCGAGTGTGAGGCGACCGTCATCAGGATCCCGCCGCCGTCGCCGCCCAGCAGATCCGGCTGTTGGCGCGCTACCAGCCCGAGGGCGGGTTCCGCGCGGTCACTGCCCTCCGACCCGCTCTACCGCGCCGCCCTCGAGCAGCTGGTGGCGCTACGTCTGACCGTCGAGCGCACCCGTGTGAAGTTCAAGCTCGGCTCAGAACCGGCCGCCGGAAACCCGGCGCCGCATCGTGGATGCATTGCGCACGCGGGACGGCCGGGCGATGCCCAGGCCGCCGACGCCGTCGAGTGGACGCTGCGGTCCAGCCCGGCTGCCGCCGGGCGGGCCTTCGGGAACCTGACCCGCGAGAAAGATTGGGGCTTGACGAGCCTCGGGGAGAGAGCAGTATCTTTGGTCGGACCACCTGACCGCAACCCTGGTAAGCCCGGCCCACGGAGGATCGAGAGTATGGCAGCCCTGATCCTGCGAGGTCGTCTACCGCGGCATCTTCCAGAAGAACCTCGCCGCCCGCATCGCGCGCGGCATCGTGCTCTCGGCCCGCAAGGCCGGGACGCTGGGGCATCGCCTTCGGCCGTTACGGCGACAGTCCGCAGCGCAACGGCATCCCGGCCAAGGACTTCGCCATCGTCGCCGACACGCAAGGAAGAGCTCGAGCAGAACACTGGCCCGCTACGAGCCCAAGCACGTCGACGTCACCATCTGCGTCGACGACACGCCTGAGCAAGGGCGTGGAGTCGTGGGCGTGGTACGGGCTGCAGCCGATCAATCGCCTCACGGTGCCCAACGGCACGCGTGCTCATGACGTCGCTCCAGTCGTTCGACGATCTGCTCAGCGACATCCACAAGAAGGACGCGCCCTACAAGCTGTCGCTCATCCGCGCCAAGGCGTCCTTCTCGGGGCTCTGGGTCTACAAGGAGGACCACACCGAGGTGCGCATCCTCGGCGCGCCTGGCCAAGATCGCGCCGTCCTTCCTGACGCTGGACGCGGTGTGCCAGGCCATCACCGAGATCGGAGTGGGGCTCCGACCTCAAGGTCGCCTCGGCCCGCAAGGCCTACGAGCGCATGGAGACGCGCGCAGGTCAAGCTCACCGAGGGCAACACCGAGATCCCGTACTCCTTCGAGATGCCCAAGTGGTGGGAGATGCGCGAGGGCGTCACGATCCCGGCCATCCCCATCGGCAAGCCGAAGGAAGGCGGGGCAAGGGCTACGTCCCCGAGCGCAACCCGTACTTCAAGAAGTTCACGACCCGCACCATGCGCCCGGTCGATCGACTTCGACACGTGCGTGAAGTGCAACCTCTGCTGGATCGCGTGCCCCGACTCGTGCTTCGACGTGATGCCCGACGCCACCTTCGACGCCAACATGGAGGCGTGCTGCGGCTGCGGCGTGTGCGAGGCGGTGTGCCCGGTCGAGAACTGCATCACCATGGTCAACGAGTCGGTCTTCGCGGACAACGACAGCCAGTGGGAGATGTGGCGCAAGGACAAGGCCGATGTACAAGACGCTGGCTGACCGACAAGATCGGCAACAAGAAGGCGCACGGTCCGCTCGCACGGCTTCCGCTTCCGCGGCCAGTACGAGGAGGAGCTGAAGCAGGATCTGGACTCCGGCGGCGTGGAGATCACCGCCGGCATCCCGGCGAGAACGCGCAGCACAAGACGGTCTAGGGAGACCGCGCATGGCAGTCGAGACCAAGGCCGCGCCCGCGGCATCCGACGAGAAGGAGCTGCTCATCTCGGGCAGCGAAGCGGTCGCCGAGGGCTCTGACCCTCGCCGACATCGACGTGGTCACGGGCTACCCGATCCGCCCGTACGACACGGTCATGCAGGCCATCGCCAAGAAGATCGCCAACGGCCAGCTCGTCGCCGAGTACATCGTGGCCGAGGGCGAGCACAGCCAGTTCGAGATCGTCAAGCACGCCTCCACGGTGGGCGCGCGCGTGTTCTGCGGCTCCTCGGGCGTGGGCTGGGCGTACGCGATGGAGTGCCTGGTGGTCACCCCGCCGCTGCGCGGTGCCGATGGTCTGCCTCGTGGGCAACCGGGCGCTCGACGATCCCGGCGCCTTCGGCGTGGAGCACAACGACGCGCTCTTCGTCCGCGACCTGGGCTGGATGCTCTGCTGGATCGACACCGTCGCAGGAGGCGATCGACACCACGCTGATCGCCTATCGCGTCGCCGAGGACCGTCGCGTCTTCCTGCCGCTCGCCATCTCGGCCGACGGCGCCTTCCTCACGCACTCCCAGGCGCATCACGCTGGTGCCGCCCAAGGCCAAGGTCGACCGGTTCCTGCCGCGCTACGACCGGGGCGATCTGCAGCTGCACCCCGACAACCCGATCACGGTGGCGCCCGCAGGCCAACGAGGACTGGGTCATCGAGATCCGGCGCGCAGAACGACGAGGCGATGAAGCGCGCCACCACGGTGATCGAGGAGGCCTACGCCGACTTCCGCCGTGTGTTCGGCCGCGGGCCCGGAGAACCCGTGGTTCGAGGAGTACATGACCGACGACGCCGAGATCATCCTCGTCGGCATGGGGCACGATCTCGCTGCCGATGAAGGTCGGCATCCGCAACATGCGCGCAGCAGGGCAAGAAGGTCGGGCTGGTGCGGCTGCGCTGGTTCCGGCCCTTCCCACCGAGAAGCTCGTGGCGGTCGCTGTCGAAGGCCAAGGCCATCGGCGTGATCGACCGCGACTACTCCTTCGGCTCGCCGTTCAGCCTCGGGCGTGGTGGCCAACGAGATCCGCGCGGCCATGTACAACGCCGACAAGCGGCCGCCGCTGCTGTCAGCTTCATCTGCGGCCTCGGGCGGCCGCGAGGTCACGCTGGAGGACGTCAGCAAGGCGACCGACATGTGCTTCGCCGCCGCGAACGTCCGGCAAGTCCGACCCCAAGACGCACTGGCTTGGCGTTCGCGAATAAGGAGACAGATCAATGGCTGACGCGACCACGTTCGGCAACGCGACCCAGATCCTGGAGCCGTTCCGCGGCATCAAGCGGGTCACGATCGAGGAGTACTTCACCTCCGGCCACCGGACCTGCCAGGGCTGCGAGTCGGCGCTGGTGATGAAGCTGATGGTGAAGGCCGCCGGGCCCCGCACGATCGTGCTCGGCTCCACCGGCTGCATGTACGTCGCCAACACGACGTACTACACGACGCCGTGGGTGGTGCCGTGGATGCACACGCAGCTCGGCTCCTCGGGCTCGGCCGCGCTCGGCACGGCCGCCGGCCTGAAGGCGCTCATGGCGAAGGGCAAGATGAAGTCGGAGCCGATCAACGTCATCGCGTTCTGCGGCGACGGCGGCGGCGCCGACATGGGGCTCAGCGGCATCTCGGCGACGCTCACGCACAAGGATTACAACTCGCCTGATCCTGCTCTACGACAACGAGTCGTACGCCAACACCGACATCCAGCTGTCCGGGCATGACGCCCTACGGCGCCAACACCACGTTCAGCCCGCCCGGCAAGGTCCACGCGCATCATCCACAAGCGCTGGAAGAAGAACATGGCCGGCATGATGGCGGCCGGGCACCCGAGTGCCGGTACGTGGCCACCGTGTGCGCGTCGTACGCCGTCGAGATGATGAACAAGGTCCGCCGCGCGCTCACCATCGGCGGCCCGACCTTCATCCACTCGCTCGACCCGTGCCCCAAGGGCTGGGATTACGATCCGATGCTCAGCCACGAGCTGGGCGAGCTGGCCATCGAGACCGGGATCTTCCCGCTCTACGAGGTCGAGGACGGCCGGTCGTGCGGTACTACGGCAAGACCAAGGCGATCGTCGAGGGCGCGCCGCGCAAGCCGGTCCGCGAGTACCTCCTCAAGCAGGGCCGGTTCGCCCACTTCACCGAGGAGGACCTCGGCGTACTTCCAGGCCAAGGTCGACGAGATGTGGAACAAGTGGGAGAGTGCCGGGCGTCGTCCCGTTCTGGCGGAGTCGATGCCGCACTCAGCAGCGATCGACGCGCACGTAGCTCTGAACGCGACCGGATCGTGAATCGTCAAGCGGGGTCGGGCGCGGGACATCGCCCGGCCCCGCTGTCGTTCTGCAGGCATCCTCGGTCAGGGGCGATGCGATGATGAGACACGTCGCCTCGTGTCCGCTTCTGGTCGTGGTCGCTGGTCGGCGGGCTCGTCGCGCCGGCCCGGGCCGCGTGGGAGCCGACGCAAGCCGATCGAGTTCGTGGTCCCGGCCGGCACCGGCGGCGGCGCCGACCAGATGGCGCGCCTCATCGCGGGCATCGCCGACAAGCACAAGCTCTCGCCGCGAGCCCATCATCGTCGTCAACAAGGCGGGCGGCGCCGGCGCCGAGGGGTTCCTCGACGTCAAGGGCAAGAAGGGCGACGCCCACACGATCATCATCACCCTGTCGAACCTGTTCACCACGCCGCTGCACACCGGCGTGCCGTTCAGCTGGAAGGACCTCACGCCGGTCGCCCGGCTGGCGCCTCGACCAGTTCATCCTGTGGGTCAACGCCGAGACGCCGTACAAGACGGCCAAGGACTACATCGCCGCCGTGAAGGAGCGCGCCGAGCAAGCCGAGCCAGATGAAGATGGGCGGCACCGGCTCGGCGCAGGAGGACCAGATCATCACCATCCAGCTCGAGCAGGCGCTGGCGGGACCAAGTTCACCTACGTGCCGTTCAAGGGCGGCGGCGAGGTGTGCGTCAACCTGGTGCGGCAAGCACGTGGACTCGACGGTCAACAACCCCATCGAGTGCGCGAGCCACTGGAAGGCCGGGCGCGTCCGCCCGCTCGCCGTCTTCGATACCGAGCGGATCCCGGTGGCCGAGTGGAAGGACATCCCGACCGTCAAGGAAGCGCTCGGCGTCGACATCCACTACCTGATGCTGCGCGGAATCTTCGGCACGCCCGGCATGCCCAAGGACGCGGTCGACTGGTACGTCGGCCCTGCTGCACGAAGGTCACCGAGACGCCGGAGTGCAAGGAGTACATGGACAGAGGGCGCGCTGAAGCCGGCCGTTCGCCGCCGGTCCCGAGTACGTCAAGTGGGTGGAAGAGAACGAGCGCTGCACCGTGACCTGATGACGAAGGGCGGCCTCCTCAAGAAATAGATGCGCGTCGCCGACCTCGTCACCGCCGTCGGCATTCATCCTGCTCGGGCGCCGTCGTCATCGCCGATGCCCTGCGGCTCGGCATCGGCTGGGGCACGCGACGGTCCCAAGAGCGGGTTCTTTCCCGTTCTGGCTGGCCGTCTTCATGGTGGCCGCGCTGCGTCCGTCGATCGTGCTGCAGGCCGTGCGGCAGCGGAGCAGCCGGCCCTTCGTCACCCGCGAGCAGCTGCGCCCGGTGCTGGCCGTGCTCCTGCCGCCACGGGCCTCGTCGTCCTGACCGGCGGTATCATCGGCAGATCCGGCTGCTGCCGGCGTCGGCCTCTACGTCGCGTCGGCGCTCTACCTCGGGTTCTACATGCGGTGGGTTGGACGGCATGCCTGGGCCACGGCGGCTGGTCCTCAGTATCGGCATCCCGCTCGTGACGTTCATCATCTTCGAGCGGTGGTTCCTGGTGCCGATGCCGAAGGGCCCGCTCGAGGCCTGGCTGGGGTACTGAGCGTGGGCTTCGAGAACCTCTTCCTCGGCTTCTCGATCGCCATCACGCCGTTCAACCTGTTCGTGGCGGTCGTCGGGCATCCTCGCTGGGCACCGATCATCGGCGTGCTGCCCGGACTGGGCGGCGCCAACGGGGTGGCCATCCTGCTGCCGCTGCACCTTCACGATGCCGCCGACCTCGGCGATCATCCTGCTGACCTCGCTCTACTGGGGCGCGCTCTTCGGCGGCGCCATCACCTCGATCCTGTTCAACATCCCGGGCGAGCCGTGGTCGGTGGCCACCACCTTCGACGGCTATCCGCTGGCCCGGCAGGGGCAGGGCGGGCAGGCCCTCACGGCCGCCTTCACCTCGTCGTTCGTGGGGCGCTCTTCTCCGATCGTGCTGATCACGCTCGTTCGCCGCCGCTGCTCGCCGAGATCGCGCTGAAGTTCGGGCCGCCCGAGTTCTTCGCCATCCAGCTCCTGACCTTTTCGTCGTTCGTCGGCCTGGGCGGCGGCAACCCGCTCAAGTCGCTCGTCTCGATCCTGCTTCGGCTTCATCCTCGGCCGCGGTCGGCGCTCGACATCGTCACCGGCCAGCTGCGCATGACCTTCGGGGTCACCGAGCTGATGAAGGGCTTCGACTTCATCATCGCCGTCATCGGCCTGTTCGGCATCGGCGAGATCCTGCTGCTCGGTGGAGGAGGGGCTGCTCGTTCCAGGGGGCGGCCACCGGGATGAAGCTCACGGTCGTGCTCGAGACGTGGAAGATCCTGCCGCGGTACTGGCGGACCTTCGTGCGCGGTCGTTCATCGGGTTCTGGATGGGCTTCAAGCCGGGCGGCGCCACGCCCGCCTCGTTCATGAGCTACGCGTTCGCCAAGCGCTTCTCTCGCATCCGGAGCGGACAACTTCGGCAAGGGCGAGCTCGAGGGCGTGGTGGCGCCGGAGACGGCCGCCCACGCGGCGGGGTGGCGGCCGATGCTGCCCGATGCTCACGCTGGGCATCCCCGGCTCGCCCACCGCCGGCGGTGATGCTGGGCGGGCTCATCATCTGGGGGCTGCAGCCGGGCCGATGCTCTTCATCGAGAAGCCGGACTTCGTGTGGGGTCTCATCGCCAGCATGTACACCGGCAACATCTCGGCGTGCTCATCGTGCTGGCCTTCGTGCCCTTCTTCGCCGCGATCTTGCAAGATCCCGTTCGCGATCCTCACCCCGCTCATCGTGGTGGTGTGCGCGGTGGGCTCGTACGCCGTGCACAACAGCATGATCGACGTCTGGTACATGCTGATCTTCGGCGTGATCGGCTACGTCTTCAAGAAGCTCGACTACCCGCTGGCTCCGCTGGTCCTGGCCCTCGTGCTCGGCGACCTGGCCGAGAACGCGCTGCGCCAGAGCCTGATCATGTCGCAGGGGTCCCTGGCGATCTTCTTCACGCCGTCCCATCGCAGGGCGCCATCACCGGCGTGGCGCTGCTGTTCTTCGCGCCTGCCCTCCTCACGCCCGCGCTGGCGACGGCTGCGGGGCGCCTCGGCGTCGCCAGGCCAGCGCGCGTGATGCCGACAGTTCCGCTCCGGCACCGTCCCGCGCTAGGCTAGGTCTCCATCATGGAATGGCCCGAACGTCACACCGATCCAAGTCGACCCGGATCTTACCAGGAGATCGCTCCGGCAGGTGAAGTCGATGATCGCCGAGGGGCGTCTCAAGGGAGGCGATCGGCTGCCGCCGGAGCGCGGATCTGGCCGACAAGTTCGGTGGTCAGCCGCACCTCGGTCCGGGAGGCTCTCGCGGGCGCTGGAGAGCCTCGAGCCTCGTGGAGATCAGGCCGGGCAGAAGGCACGCTTCGTCCGCGAGGCGTCGATCGAATCGCTGGTCGAGCCGCTGGCGCTCTGATGGTCTCGCAGCGCGAGGCCATCGCCGAGCTGTTCGAGGCGCGCCGCGTGCTCGAGCCGTCGCTCGCCGCGCTGGCGGCCGAGCGCGCCACGCCCGAGGAGATCCAGGAGATGGAGCGCATCCTCGAGGAGCAGGCGCGCGAGGTGGCGGCCAGCCGCACCGGCCTGGCCCAGGACGCGCAGTTCCACTCCGCCATCGGCGCGGCGGCCCACAACCGGGCCATCACGCGGATCACGCACGCGATCATGGACCTGCTCACGCAGAGCCGTGAGGAGTCGCTCAATACTCCGGGGCGGCCCACGCGCTCGCACGAGGACCACCGGCGAATCCTGGACGCGGTTCACCGGCGGGACGCGGAAGCGGCCCGCCGAGCCATGCTCGAGCACATCGAGGCGGTCGAGGAGCTGGTCGTCGAGCCGGACACGCCGGGGGTCCGTCGGCGCGGCCGGCGCCAGCCGTGACGCTCTCCAAACTTGACCCTCCCAGGGGCGGTGCGTATACTCCGCCCACCATGACGAAGTTCACTCCGCGTGTGCTGTCGCCAGAGGTAACGATTCTGGCGCTGCCGGGCCTGCCCGGAGCATCCGCGGAGTAGCGCTTCAGCGGATGCCACGGGCAGGAGCCAGCCCGTGGCGATCGAGTGAGATCAGGGGCCACGGGGAGCGACCCGTGGCCCTTTTCGTTTGCATCGGGGAGGAGACGGTTGCCGTTCGTTGACAGTGCCGCTCGCTATCCTATAAGCTTAAAAGACTTTTTCGACGTCCCGGCACGGAGACGAGACTGCGCATGACGAAATTCGTCTACTCCTTCGGTCGCGGCAAGGCGGAAGGCTCGTCCGCGATGCGCAACCTGCTCGGCGGCAAGGGCTGCGAGCTTGCCGAGATGACCAACCTCGGTATCTCGGTTCCGCCGGGCTTCACGATCACCACGCAGGCGTGGGCCCACTACAACCGGGCTGGACACCAGTGGCCGGAAGGGCTATGGGAGCAGATCCTCGAGAACCTTGCCCGGCTGGAGCAGGATGCCGGGCTCACGCTGGGCGACGCGCAACGGCCGCTACTGGTGTCCGTCCGCTCCGGCGCCCGCGTGTCGATGCCCGGCATGATGGAGACCGTCCTCAACCTCGGTCTCAACGACGCGACGGTCGATGGGCTGGCGGCGTGGACGCGCAACGAGCGGTTCGCGTGGGATTGCTACCGGCGCTTCATCATGATGTTCGGCAGCGTGGTGCTCGGGATCAAGCGCGAGGCGTTCGACGCGCAGCTCGACGCGGTCAAGGGTCGACTCGGCGTGGCCAGCGATCCCGAGGTGCCGGCCGCCGAGCTGCGCAAGCTCGTCGAGGCCTTCAAGGATCTCGTCACCTCCCGCACCGGCCATCCGTTCCCGCAAGATCCGCGCGAGCAGCTGCGCCTGGCCATCAACGCCGTCTTCGACTCGTGGTTCGCCAAGAAGGCGGTGGAGTACCGCCGGATCAACTCCATCCCTGCCGAGTGGGGCACGGCGGTGACCGTGATGGCGCATGGTCTTCGGCAACCTCGGGGACGACATCCGGCACGGGCGTCGGCTTCACCGCGCGATCCACGCACCGGCGAGCGACGCTTCTACGCCGAGTTCCTGACCAACGCGCAGGGCGAGGACGTGGTGGCCGGCATCCGGACGCCCGAGCACATCGACGATCTGCAGCGCCGCATGCCGGAGATCTACGACGAGCTCCCCGCCATCGCCGGCCGCCTGGAGCGTCACTACAAGGACATGCAGGACATCGAGTTCACGATCCAGGAGGGCAAGCTCTATCTCCTGCAGACCCGGTCGGGCAAGCGCTCGGCGAGCGCCGCGGTCCGGGTGGCCGTCGACCTCGTGCAGGAATCCGTCATCGACCAGCACACCGCGCTCCTGCGCGTGAATCCGCGCGACCTCGCCAAGCTGTACGTGCCGCTGCTCGACGGCAGTGAGCGCGAGCGCGCCGTCGCGGGCGGACGCCTGCTGGCCCGCGGGCTGGCCGCCGCGCCGGGTGGTGCCGTGGGGCAGGTCGTCTTCGACGCCGACCGCGCAGTGGAGTGGGCCAAGGAAGGCCGCCAGGTGATCCTGGTGCGGCCCGAGACCTCGCCCGAGGACGTGGCCGGCATGTACGCCGCCGAGGGCATCGTGACGGCGCGCGGAGGGCGGACCTCGCACGCCGCGGTGGTGGCGGTGGGCATGGGCAAGCCGTGCATCGTGGGCGCCGGCGGGATCGTCGTCCACGAAGACCGGCAGATCTTCGAGGCCGGCGGCGGACGGTCCGCGAGGGTGACGTGATCTCGATCGACGGCGAAACGGGCGAAGTCATCATCGACGCCATCAAGCTGTCGGCCCCCGAGGTGACCGGCGCCGCGCGCGAGTTCCTGGCCTGGGCCGATCGCTACCGGACGCTGGGCGTCCGCGCCAACGCCGACACGCCGGAGGATGCGCGCCAGGCCGCGCGAGTTCGGCGCCGAGGGCATCGGCCTGGTCCGCACCGAGCACATGTTCTTCGCCGCCGATCGCATCGCCGATCATGCGCGAGATGATCATGGCCAGTGACGCCGTTGTCGCAGCAGGCGGCCCTCAGACAAGCTGCTGCCGTTCCAGCGCGACGACTTCATCGGGATCTTCCGGGAGATGGACGGTCTGCCGGTCACCATCCGGCTGCTCGACCCGCCGCTGCACGAGTTCCTGGCCAATCCCAAGGAGTACCGGGAGATGATCGAGGAGCGCGCCCGCCTGGACGCGCTTGAACATGAACCCCGTTCGCAAGGCAGCCCTGGACGAGAAGCTGGCCAAGATCGACTCACTCCGCGAGGCCAACCCGATGCTCGGCCATCGCGGCTGCCGCCTCGGCATCACCTCGCCCAAAATCTACGGCATGCAGGTGCGGGCCATCATGGAAGCCGCCTGTACGGCGGCCGGAGCAGGGCGTGAAGGTCGAGCCCGAGATCATGATCCCGCTGACCGGCACCGTGGGCGAGATGAAGCTGACCTATACGCAGGCCAAGAAGATCGCCGACGGCATCCGGGAAGAGAAAGGCCTGCAGATCAACTACACGGTGGGCACCATGATCGAGGTGCCGCGGGCGGCCCTGATCGCCGACAAGATCGCCCAGGACGCGGAGTTCTTCTCGTTCGGGACCAACGACCTCACCCAGATGACGTTCGGCTACAGCCGCGACGACGTCGCCAAGTTCCTGCCCGAATATCTCCAGAAGGGCTTGCTGCCCCACGACCCGTTCTCGGTGCTGGATCAGGAGGGCGTGGGCGAACTGGTCAAGATCGGCATCGAGCGCGGCCGGCGCACGCGGCCCGACCTCAAGATCGGCATTTGCGGCGAGCACGGCGGCGAGCCGTCGTCCGTCGAGTTCTGCCACCGGGTCGGCATGACCTACGTGTCGTGCTCGCCGTTCATGATTCCCATCGCCAGGCTGAGCGCGGCCCAGGCCCGCATCAAGGCGCGCGAGGCGTCGGCCGAAGGGGCCCCCATGCCTAGCCGACACGTTCGAGGGCTGCCGCAGGAGGACGACGTGAGACTGCCAGGGGCGCGCATCGTGCTGGAGTGTCTGAAGCGAGAAGGGGTCGACCTCATCTTCGGCCTGCCCGGCGGCGCCGTGCTGCCGATCTACGACGCGCTGTACGACTTCGAGGGGCTGCGCCACATCCTGGTCCGCCAGGAAGCCGCCGCCGGCCACGCCGCCGAGGGCTACGCGCGCTCGACCGGCAGGGTGGGCGTGTGCCTGGTCACCTCCGGCCCGGCTTGCGACGAATCTGGTCACGGCGCTGCAGGACGCGATGATGGATTCGATTCCGATCGTGGCGTTCACCGGACAGGTGCCGACCCACCTGATCGGCAACGACGCCTTCCAGGAAGCCGACAACGTCGGCATCACCCGCTCGGCCACCAAGCACAACTTCCTGGTGAAGGACGGCAAGGACCTGGGACCGATCATCCGCGAGGCGTTTCACATCGCGGTGCACCGGCCGGCCCGGGTCCGGTGCACGTCGATCTGCCCAAGGACATCCTCGTCAAGGAGACGGAGCTCATCTGGCCCGAGAAGGTCATGATGCGCTCCTACAACCCGAACTACGATGGCCACCCGGGCCAGATCAAGCGGGCGGCCCGGGCGCTGGTCCGCGCCAAGCAGCCGGTGCTCTACGTGGGCGGCGGCGTCATCTCGGCCGAACGCCAGCGCCGAGCTGCTCGAGCTGGCCGAGCTGACGCAGATCCCGGTCACCACCACGCTGATGGGCCTGGGGGCCTTCCCGTCGGAGCACCCGCTGTCGCTGGAGATGCTCGGCATGCACGGGACCTACTACGCGAACATGGCCGTGCACCACTCCGGACGTGCTGGTCTCGGTGGGCGCCCGCTTCGACGACCGGGTCACCGGCAAGGTCGATGCCTTCGCGCCCAACGCCGAGATCATCCACATCGACATCGACCCCTCGTCGATCTCCAAGAACATCAAGGTCGACGTGCCGATCGTGGGCGACTGCCGCCGCGTGCTGCGCGCGCTGGTGGACGCCGTGAAGCAGGAGAAGGAGCTGGCGGCCGGCGCGCGGAGGCGCGGCGGCCGTGGCACGCGCAGATCGCCGAGTGGAGGAAGGCCCAGCCGCTGCGCTACGACTGGAGCGACGACGTCATCAAGCCCCAGTACGTGATCCAGGAGATCTCCAACCTCACGCGGCGGCGAGGCCATGATCGTCACCGGCGTGGGCCAGCACCAGATGTGGGCCGGCCCAGTACTACAAGTTCAAGCACCCGCGGGCGTGGTTCACGTCGGGCGGCCTCGGCACCATGGGCTACGGGCTGCCCACCGCCATGGGCGTGCAGGCCGCGCATCCCGAGCAAGCAGGTCATCAACATCGACGGCGACGGCTCCTTCCAGATGAACAGCCAGGAGCTGGCCACCTGCTTCACCGAGGCACCTGCCGGTGAAGACCGTCATCATCAACAACAGCCGGCCACGGCATGGTGCGGCAGTGGCAGCGCATCATCTACAAGGAGCGCTACTGCGCGATCGACCTGCCGCAGATCCCCGACTGGGTGAAGCTGGCCGAGGCTTACGGCTGCGTCGGGCTGCGCGTCACCAAGCCCAGCGAGGTGGTGCCGGCCATCGAGAAGATGCTGAGCACGCCCGGCCCCGGTCATTCTCGACGTGATCGTCGACAAGGACGAGTGCGTGTTCCCCATGGTGCCGGCCGGGCGGCGCCAACACCGACATGATCCTGGCTCCGCCGAGCCGCGAGACGCGCGAGAAGGCGGAGAAGTCGCAGACGGGCTTCTGAGCGTGAGCGCCAACGGCGGCGAGCCCGCGCAAGCACACGATCTCGGTCCTGGTCGAGAACAAGTTCGGCGTGCTCTCCCGCGTGGCCGGGCTGTTCTCGGCGCGCGGCTACAACATCGAGAGCCTGTCGGTGGGCGAGACGCTCGACCCCACGTGTCGCGCATGACCCTCGTGGTCACGCGGCGACGAGTTCGTCATCGAGCAGGTGATGAAGCAGCTGCACAAGCTGATCGACGTCATCAAGGTCAACGACCTCACCGACGACAGCCACGTGGAGCGCGAGCTGGTGCTGATCCGCGTGAACGCCGAGCCCCAGCACCGGGCCGAGATCTTGCGGACCGCTGACATCTTCCGGGCCCGGGTCGTCGACGTCACCCCCGTGTCCTTCGTGCTGGAGGCCACCGGCGACGAGGGCAAGCTGGAGGCCCTGATCGAGCTGCTGCGCCCGATCGGCATCCAGGAGGTCGTGCGCACCGGGAAGATCGCCATCACGCGCGGACCCAAGACGCGCATGAAGCGGACGCCCTCGAAGCCGGCCCCGGGTCTCCGAGGACCCGCGCGTGGTCGGATTCGCGGACTGACGCTCTCCAACGAAAGGACCACACGAGCATGCCGGCGAAGATCTACTACGACCAGGACGCCGACCTCGGCCTCCTCAAGGGCAAGAAGATCGCGATCATGGGCTACGGCAGCCAGGGCCACGCCCACGCGCTGAACCTGCGCGACTCCGGGCAGGACGTCATCATCGGCCTCTACAAGGGCGGCGAAAGTCGTGGGCCCGGGCCGAGAAGGATGGCCTCAAGGTGGCGCCGGTGGCCGACGCCGCCAAGATGGGCGACGTGGTGATGATCCTGCTGCCCGGACCAGACCCAGCGCCAGGTGTTCGAGGAGTCGATCACGGGCGGGCTCGGCAAGGGCAAGATGCTGATGTTCGCCCACGGCTTCAACATCCACTTCAACCAGGTGGTCCCGCCGCCCGACGTGGACGTCACGATGATCGCGCCCAAGGCCCCCGGCCACGTGATGCGCGATCTGTTCACGCAGGGCCCGGGCGTGCCGGCGCTCGTCGCCGTGCAGCAGGACGTGACGGGCAAGGCCAGGGACATGGCCCTGGCCTACGGCGCGAGGCGTGGGCTGCACGCGGGCCGGCGTGATCGAGACGACGTTCAAGGAAGAGACGGAGACCGACCTCTTCGGCGAGCAGGCCGCGCCTGTGCGGCGGCATCTCGCACCTGATCAAGGCCGTCGTTCGAGACGCTGGTCGAGGCGGGCTACCAGCCCGAGGTCGCGTACTTCGAGTGCATGCACGAGATGAAGCTGATCGTCGACCTGTTCTACCAGGGCGGCCTCGCCTACATGCGCTACTCGGTGTCCGACACCGCCGAGTACGGCGACTACACGCGCGGGCCGCGCGTCGTGAGCGACGAGACCAAGGCCGAGATGAAGAAGATCCTGGGCGAGATCCAGTCCGGCCAGTTCGCGCGCGAGTGGGTGCTGGAGAACCAGGCCAACCGTGCGGGCGTTCCTGGCCATGCGGCGGCGCGACGCCGAGCACCAGATCGAGGAGGTCGGCAAGCGGCTGCGCTCGATGATGTCCTGGATCAAGCCGCCGAGAGAGTAACCGGGGATCGAAGCTTCCGATCGCCAAGGAAGGGTGGCCGTTCATCGCCGTGCCGGGCGCGATCGCGCGCTCGGCCTGGCGCTGCTCGGCCGCCGCCGGCTCGCGCTGTCCGTTCGCGGCGGCCGCGGTGGCCTCGGCGGGCTTCTACCGCGATCCCGAGCGCGCCATCCCGTCGGTGGTCGGGCGGCCTGCTGTCGCCGGCCGACGGCCGCGTGATGTCGGTGCGAGGACGCCGTCGATCCGTTCGTGGGGCCGGCGGTGCGGGTGGCGATCTTCCTGTCGCCGCTGGACGTGCCACATCAACCGCGTCGCCGCATCGACGGCGTGGTGACGCGCCACGGTGTACACGCCGGGCGGCTTCGTGGCGGCCTACGACCCGAGTGCCGAAGCCGAACGAGCGCTGCGCGATCCGGCTGCAGGGCGAGCACGCCCGCGTGACGGTGGTGCAGATCGCCGGCGTGGTCGCGCGGCGCATCGTCTGCCGCGTGGGCTCGGGCGACAAGCTCTCGGCCGGGCGACCGGCTGGGCATGATCCGCTTCGGCTCGCGGACCGACTGCTACATGCCGCGCGGCACCGAGGTCACCGTCCGGGTGGGTGAGCGCGTCACGGGCGGCACCACCGTGATCGGCGTGCTGCGATGATCACGCGGCGAGAGCAAGCGGCCGCGACGGCGACCCTGGCAGGAGCTGCGGGAGCGGCGGCGGCAGGGGATCTTCCTCTTTCCCAGCCTGCTGACGACCGGGAATCTCTTCTGCGGGTTCTTCGCCATGCTGCTGACGGTCGACCACCGCTACACCGAGGCCGCGCTGGCGATCTTCGTGGCGATGATCATGGACCTGCTCGACGGCCGGGTGGCGCGCCTCATGAAGGCCACCAGCCAGTTCGGCGTGGAGTACGACTCGCTGGCCGACGTGATCTCCTTCTGCGTGGCCCCGGCCTTCATGATGTACTCCTTCGCCCTGCACGAACTGGGCCGCGCGGCGTGGTTCGGCGCGTTCCTCTTCGTGATCTGCGGCGCGCTGCGGCTGGCCCGCTTCAACGTGCAGACCGCCAGCGTCGATCGGCGGTTCTTCGTCGGCCTCGTCCACCCCGGCGGCGGCCGGCGTGATCGCGTCGATGGTGATCCTCCTGGAGGGCGAGGCGCCGACGCGCGTGGTGCGGCTGGCGATCGCGGTCGGCGACCTACGTGCTGGCGCTGCTGATGGTGCTCGACGTTCCGCTACTGGTCGCTTCAAAGAGGTCGACTTTCGCCCGGCGGCGCGCCGGTCGAGACGCTCCTGGTGGTGGTCCTGTCGGTCATGGTCGTCGCCACCATGCACGAGGTCTTCCTGTTTCTCGTCTTCGGCGGCTACGCGCTCTCGGGGCCGGTCCGTCGGGTCGTGGTCGGGCGCCCGCCCGTGTCGACCCCGGCGGAATCCGCCTCGAGGACGCCCCGTCGTCGGGCCTGGTCTGAGGCGACAAGCGAGCCCTGATGAGATCGGGCCTCGAGTGACCATGGCGACGCATCAACACGGTCAGGCCGATCACAGAAAGGGCTGAGTCCGCGATGAGCGTCGTTCAAGATCGCCGTGCTGCCGGGCGACGGCATCGGGCAGGAGGTCACCGCGGAGGCGGTGCGCGTGATGCGCGCGATCGCCAAGCAGTCCAGGCGCCAGCTTCGAGTTCGAGCAGGGCTCATCGGCGGCAGCGCCATCGACGCCGGCGGCCATCCGCTGCCCCCGAGACGCTCGAAGCTCTGCCAGGCGCGCACGCCATCCTCTTCGGCGCGGTGGGCGGGCCAGTGGGACGGCCTGCCCCAGGAGAACAAGCCGGAGCGCGGCCTGCTGCGGACTGCGCAAGGAGCTCGATCTCTACGCGAACCTCCGGCCGGCCACGTGCTTCCCGATGCTGGTGGACGCCTCCCCCTCCAAGCGCTCGGTCGTCGAGGGCACCGACATCATGGTGATCCGCGAGCTGACCGGCGGCCTCTACTTCGGCGAGCCACGGGGCGTCGAGCACTTCGCCGACGGATCGGCGCGGGCCGTCAACACCATGGCCTACACCTCGCGCGAGATCGAACGGGTGGCCCGCATGGGCTTCGAGGTGGCGCGCAAGCGGCGCAAGCGGCTGACCTCGGTGGACAAGGCCAACGTCCTGGTGGTCTCCCAGCTCTGGCGTGAGGTCGTGACGCGCGTGGCCAAGGACTATCCCGACGTGACGCTCGATCACGTGCTCGTCGACAACTGCGCCATGGCCCTCGTGCACCGACCCACCCAGTTCGACACGATCGTCACCGAGAACACCTTCGGCGACATCCTCTCCGACGAGGCGGCGATCCTGGCCGGGTCCATGGGCATGTTGCCCTCGGCCTCGCTCGGTGGCAGTGTGGGCCTCTACGAGCCGGTGCACGGCACCGCGCCGGATATTGCCGGGCAGGGGATCGCCAACCCCATCGCGGCCGTTTTGTCGGCGGCGATGCTGATGCGGTACTCTCTAAACATGGGTCGCGAGGCCGATCGGATCGACGCGGCGGTGAGCCGTGTGCTCGAGCAGGGGCACCGCACGCGGGACATCGCGGAGCCGGCGGCCAGAGACGGTCGGCACGCGCGAGATGGGAGACCTGATCGTGCACGAGCTGGAGGCGGGGATCTGATGGCCACCGGAGGTCAGCATCGCCGTCGTCGGCGCCACCGGCGCGGCGGGACAGATGACGTTGCAGCATCCTCGAGGAGCGCAAGTTCCCGGTGCGCGAGCTGCGCTGCTTCGCCTCCGAGCGCTCGGTCGGCAAGACGGTCACCTTCCGGGCGCGAGCCCGTCCGCGTGCAGAGGCTGGAAGCTTCGGCGTTCCGTGGCGTGGACATCGCGTTCTGTTCGGCAGGAACCGTGCAGTCAAAAGAGTGGGCGCCCCAGATCGTCAGAGGCGGGCGCGATCGTGGTCGACAAATCCAACGCGTGGCGGATGGACCCCCGAGGTTCCATTGGTGGTGCCGGAGATCAACGCCGCACGCCGCGCGCCGGCCACGAGGGCATCCTGGCCAGCCCCAACTGCACCACGATCGTCACCGTGATGCCGCTCAAGCCGCTGCACGACGCCGGGCCGGCTGAGGCGGGTGGTCGCGACGTCGTACCAGGCGGTCTCGGGCGCCGGCGTGCAGGGCATCGACGCGCTGCGCGAGGAGACGCTGGCGTGGGCGCGCGGCGAGGCCATCACGCCTCGCCACTTCGCCCACCAGATCGCGTTCAACCTGATCCCGGCCATCGACCGGTTCGGCGATGACGGGTACACCGGCGAGGAGCTGAAGCTGGTCAACGAGACGCGGCAAGATCCTCGAGGCGCCGGAGCTGCTGATCTCGCCCGACCACGGTCCGCGTGCCGGTGTTCACCTGCCACTCGGTGGCCGTCAACGCCGAGACCGAGGAGAAGATCACGGCCGAGCGGGCGCGGGATCTGTTCGCGCAGTTCCCGGGACTGCGCGCTGTGGGACGAGCCGGCCGAGCAGCGCTATCCCGATGCCCGTGCACGTCGAGGGGCAGGACGACTGCTTCGTCGGGCGCGTGCGCGAGAGACCTCTCGCATCCGCGCGGGCTGAACTTCTGGGTGGTCGGCGACCAGCTACGCAAGGGAGCCGCGACGAACGCGGTGCAGATCGCGGAGCTCGTGCTCCAGAGCTGAGCGGCGTTCCCCAATGGCCGTGGCGAGGTCGCAGACGCTTGTCGATCCGTGCGGCTCTACCGCCGCTGGCGTCGTCAGGCGTCGCGTCAGGCGCACTTCAGCTTCGCCGTGCTCCTGACCATCGTCGTGCTGGCCTATGCCGGCGTTCCCCACGTGGCGCGCTTCGTGGAGTCGGTCGGCGGCTTTACAACCCCGGCCACTACGAGCCCAAGGACCAGGCCCGCGAGGCGTGGCTGCAGCGGCCAGATGACCCGACGCCGTGCTCGTCGCAGATCCCGTGGAACACCATCGTCAACGTCGGGTTGTTCCTGGTCGTCGCTGCTGGTGTGGATAGGCGCTCGATTGCCCAGCCGGGCCCCACGCCGCCCGCCGCCCCGCTGAGCGAGCCACGCACCTACCGGCTGGTGCTGTCGTACGACGGCACCGCCTTCCATGGCTGGCAGGTCCAACCCGACGCCCCCACCGTGCAGGGCACGCTGCTGGCCGCCGCCGGCCGCCTCTTCCCGGGCGGCGTGCGCGTGGTCGGCGCCAGTCGCACCGACGCCGGCGTCCACGCGACTCGCGCCAGACCGTCGCGCTGACCGCGGCCTCGGCGCTTGCCCGCCGAGGCCGTGCAGGCCGCCCTCAACGCCGCACTTGCCCCGCGAGATCCGGCGTCGTGGCCGCCGCGGCGTACCGCACGCGTTCGACGCGCGCCGCTCGGCGTTCGGCAAGCGCTACGCTATCTGATCGACAACGCCCCGGTCGGCCTCGCCGCTGCTGCTGCAGCTATGCCTGGCACGTGCCGGGCGGCGCTCGATGTCGCGAGCCATGCGCGCCGGCGCTGGCGTCGCTGCGCGGCGCCCACGACTTCAGCGCCTTCTGCGCCGCGCCCGGGACGGCGAGGCGCTTGCCGCTGTGCCGGGTGCGCGCGATCCACGTCCTCGCCCGGCACGGACGGCCTGGCGCCTGCTGATCTCGGCCGACCGGTTCCTGCACACATGGTCCGCAACATCGTGGGCAGCGCGGTGGAGTGGGCCCGGGGGCACAGGGCCGGGCTGGCTGAGCTGACGTGCTGGCCTCGCGGGATCGCACGCGAGCCGGCCCCACGGCGCCGGCGCACGGTCTGACCCTCGTACGCGTCCGGTATTGTTAGAATCGATCGCACAGTCAATGCGCACGTACCTCCGCGTCAGGGCACCAGGCCGAAGAAGTGACCGGCGAGGTCGTCCGCGAGCAGCCCTGACCGTCTACGTCAACGGCGAGAAGTTCCTCACGCTGCTCTGCTCGCCCCGTGCAGCTGGAGGCGCTGGTAGTCGGGCTATTTGTGGATGGAGAAGATCATCGGAGACCTGGCCGAGGTCGCCCGGGTGGAGGTCTCCGCCGTCGACGGCCGGGCGGAGGTCACGCTCACGCATCCGGTGACGTTGCCGACCGAGCGCATCCTCACCTCGGGCTGGCCGGCGGGCATCACGTTCCGGATCGACCATCGACTGTTCCCACGCCTGCGCTCGTCCTGCGCGTCAGGCCGTCGACCTCGGCGCGCGCATGAAGGACCTGTTCGACGCCGCGCGGTGCACTACCAGCGCTCGCGCGGGATTCACGGCGCCGCGCTGGCCGACGGTGAGCGACTGCTGGTGGTGGCCGAGGACGTCGGTCGTCACAACGCCGTCGACAAGGTCAAGGGCGAGGCGCTGCTGCGCGGGATTGCCACCGAGGACCGCATGCTGATCTCCACCGGGCGCATCTCGTCGGAGATGCTGCTGAAGGCGGCGCGGATGGGGTGCCGGTCATGGCGTCGCGGACGTCACCCACGGAGATGGCCGTGGCGCTGGCCGAGCAGCTCGGCGTCACGGTGTGCGGCTACGTGCGGTCCGGATGCCCTCAACGTGTACGCGGGCGACGCGGTGCTGGCGCGGGCGCCGGTGGGCACGGCGGGTGGCTGACAGCGCGGACCTCTCAGGAACCGGATCCGCCAAGGAACGGGCTGACCACGCCGCGGCGTTCGTACGCTGAGATCCTGATTACCTATCAGGAAGCCGGGATATGGTAAAATCCCGCCGGGATTGAAGTTTCGAAGCCATGCAAGAACCTGATCAACGCTCGCGGTCACTCGGTTACGTCGTCGCTGGCGGGGCTGGCGTCTCGCGTACCTCGTGCCAGCGCCAGGACCTCGTCCATCGCCTCGCCGTGCTCTCGACACCACCGCGGGCTGGGCCGTGACACTCCGGTGGTACTCATCGCGCGGGCCGATTTCAGGCTGGGCGCCCCGCCGCTCGGGGAGTCTGCCGGACGCGATCTCGGTGGCCGTGTGGGTCATCAGTCCTCGGTCGAGGTCCTGATCGAGCGGCGCACGGGGTGCGCAGGTGCTCGGCTGACGCGTTCGTGCTGCCGATCGTGGTCGTGCTGAGCCTCGAAGGCGGCCACGCCGCGCGCGCCGTCACGCTGGCGCCCGCGCTGGCGGCGCGTGGATCTGGATCCCACATCGCCTGCAGCCCTGATCGGCTTGCGCGGCGTTTCGTGTTCAACTTTCGCCGGGCGCGGCTTGCATGTACGTGCTGCAGGAGCACCAGCTCAAGGCGCAAGCGGCCCGGGGCACGTTCTACTACCGGCTTGCCGGCCTCGAGACGCTCGACCGACTGACCTATCGCGACGTTGGCGCTGGGCTTTCCGTTCCTCACCGTCGGCGCTGCTCCTGGGCGCGCTGTGGGCGCGCATCGGCCTGGGGCAGCGCGCGTTCACCGTTCGACCCCGCTGGCGCTTCTTCTCGCTGCTGGCCTGGCTCATCTACGCGGCGGCATCCTGGCCGGCCGGGCGGCGGGCAGCTGGCGCGGCCGGCGCGCGGCACTACTTCGCCATCGTCGGCTTCGCCACGCTGGTGCTCACCCTCGGCGCAGGGCTGTTCCTGCCCCGGTCGGCACGGGTCCTGACGTGCCGCTCTTCGTCAGCCGGCCTCAGCCACCGGAATGCGCCGGTCGCGCTGCGCGAGCAGATCGCCGTGGAGGAGGACAAGCTCCGCGAGGTCCTGGGCGACGTGCAGGCCTCCGGCGGTCGCCGCCGGAGGTGGTCGTCATTCTCTCGACGTGCAACCGCGTGGAGGTCTACGGCGTGGCCGAGGTGACCGGCGAGGCGCGCGGCGCCAGTCTTCCGGCACCTCTGCCGCCAGCGCGGCGTCGACCGTCGGCGCTCGTGGAGCAGGCGCTCTACACCGCACGAGGAGGCGGACGCCAGTCGCCACGCCGTTCCGGGCGGCCTCCAGCCTCGACTCGTGATGATCGGCGAGCCCCAGATCCTCGGGCAGGTGAAGGACGCCTTCGCGCTCGCCCAGGCGTGCGAGACGGTGGGGCCGCACCTGCACACGCTGTTCAGCCAGGCCTTCAGCGTGGCCAAGCGGGTGCGCACCGAGACCGAGATCGCGCCGGCACGCGGTGTCGGTCTCGTTCGCCGCCGTGCGAGCTGGCCGAGAAGATCTTCGCCGGCCTGACCGGCCGCGCGGTGCTGCTGGTCGGGCGCGGGCAAGATGAGCGAGCTGGCCGCCAAGCACCTGGTCGAGCAGGGCGCCTTCCCGATCTACGTGACCAACCGCACGTGGAGCCGGGCCCAGGGATCTGGCGCCGCGCGCTCGGCGGACGGCCGGTGCCCTGCGACGAGCTCGACCCGCGCTGTCGACGCGTGGACATCGTGATCACCTCGACCGGCGGCGACCGCAGCCGGTGATCGACCGCGCGCACGGTCGCAGCGGACCGCATGCAGGCGCGCCGCGGGCAGCCGCTGTTCTTCATCGACATCGCGGTGCCGCGCGACGTGGAGCCGAGCGTGGACACCGCTCGACGACGTCTACTGCTACGACATCGACGATCTCAAGCAGGTGGTCGACGCCAACCTGCGCGAGCGCGCGCGCGAGGCCCAGCGCGCCGAGGCGCTCGTCGAGCGCGAGGTCGGCAAGTTCCTGGCCCGCGCCAGGGCGACGTCGAGGTGATTCCCACCATCGTGTCGCTGCGCGAGCGGCTGGAGGCGATCCGCCTGCGCGCGAGATGCGAAGCGACGCTGACGCCGGCTGCCCGACGCCTCGCCGGAGCAGCGCGAGCGCCATCGAGGCGCTGTCCACCGCCATCGTGAACAAGATCCTGCACGCGCCGATCACCAAGCTGCGCGAGTCGCTCGCGCGCGCGGCGCCAGGCCGCTCGCTGGACTGGAGCTGGTCCACGAGCTGTTCGGGTCTGGGGCGGACGCGCGTGATCCGCCTCGGCACGCGCGCGAGCGCGCTGGCGCTGGTCCAGGCGCGCGAGGTGGCCGACCGGCCTGCGTGCCGCGCGGCGCGACGGTCGAGATCGTCCCGATGCGCACCGAGGGCGACCGGCGCGCCGGGCGCGCCGCTGGCCGTGCGTCGGCGGCAAGGGACTGTTCGTGCGGGAGATCGAGGACGCGCTGCTCGCAAGCGCAGATCGACGTCGGCGGTGCACAGCCTCAAGCGATCTGCCGGCCGAGCTGCCCGACGGGCTCACGCTCGGCGCCTATCCGCCGCGCGCCGATGCGCGCGACGTCCTCGTGGCGCGCGGACTGGCACGCGGGCTCACGATCTGCCGCCCGGCGCCGTGGTCGGAACCTCGAGCCCGCGGCGCCGGGCGCTGCTCTGTCGGCGCGGCCCGATCTCGACGTCGAGCCGCTTGCGCGGCAACGTCGACACGCGCCTGCGCAAGCTCGAGCGCCGGCGCGTGCGACGGCTGATCGTGCTGGCCGCGGCCGGGCCTGCAGCGTCTCGGGCTGACGCCGGCCCGCGCGAGTGTCCTCGATCCCGAGGACGTTCGTCCCCGCCGTCGGGCAGGGGATCCTCGGCGCTGGAGGCGCGCGTGCGACGATCGCGACCACGCGCGGTCACTCGGCCGCGCTCGACGACCCGCCACGCGCGCTTGCGCGCTGGCCGGAGCGCGCGTGCCTGCGGCCGCCTGGGCGCTCTCGTGCAACACGCCGATCGCGTGCTCACGCCACCGTACTGGCGGGGAGATGCGCTCCGCGCTGACGGCGCTCGTGGCCAGCAGTGACGGACGGCAGATCCTCCGGCGCGAGCGCGACGGGCACCACGGCGGACGCGGGCGCGCTCGGACGCGATCTCGCCGAGCAGCTCCTCGCGCGGGGCGTGGCCGACATCGCCGCGCTCGAGCGCGGGGCAGGCCGTCGGTCATGAGCGGCCCACTCGCGTCCCGCGCGCGGGCCCGCGCGGCCGGCGCTGCAGCCGGAGCGCGCGCTGGAAGGGCGCACGCATCGTGGTGCACCCGCGCCGCGAGCGCTCAGGCCCAGCGCTTCGTACGCCAGCTCCTGGAGCCGGCGGGCGCGCGTCGTGAGGCTCCGGTGATCGTCATCGGCGCGCCGCCGTCGTGGGCGCCGCTGGACGCCGCGCTCGACGCGCTCGGAGAGCTTCGCCTGGGTCATCTTCACGCAGCGTCAACGGCGTGGCCATGGTGGACCGCCGCCTGACCGCGCAGCCGGCGCGCGCTGGTCGGCGATGCGCGCACGCCGCGGGTGGCCGCGATCGGGCTCGGCCACCGCCGATGCGCTGGCGCGAGCACGGCGTACGCGCTGACGATCGTGCCGGGCGAGTATCGCGCCGAGGGGCTGGTCGAGCGGCTGCGCGGGCTGCATCCGGCGCCGGCGATCGCGTGCTGCTGCCGCGCGCGCGCGCAGACGCGCGACGTCCTGGTCGTGGAGCTGACGCGGCTGGGCGCCGACGGTGACCGAGGTCGCCGCCTACATGCACGCGTCGCGCGCCGAGGCGCGAGCGGCGCCGCGCTTGCGCCAGGCGCTGCGCCGGCGCGGACGATCGACGCGGTGACCTTCACCAGCTCGTCCACGGCGCGGAACTTCGCCGAGCTGTTCACCGAGGACGAGCGTCGCGCGTGGTTCCGGCCGCGTCACGGTGGCCTCGATCGGACCGATCACCGCGGCCACCGCCGCCGAGTACGGGCTCGTGACCGACGTCATGCCGAGCGAGTACACGATCCCGGCGCTGGCCCGGGCGCTCGCCGACGACTATTCCAGCGTGTCGCCGCCAGCTCCGCGCGCCGCGCCAGGAGGAGCGTGTGATGGCCGCACCTGATGTTTCGCCCGCGACGGCTTGCGCGAGAAGCCGCTGCTCCGCAAGCATGGTGCGCGGAGACCGCGCTGGCCGTGGACGACCTCGTGTACCCGCTGTTCGTCGCCGCACGGTCGCGGCGTGCGCGAGCCGATCGGCGTCGATGCCCGGGCAGTTCGCGGCTCTCGATCGACGAGCTGCTCAAGAGGCCAAGGACGCCGCGGGCATGGGGCATCCCGGCGATCCTGCTGTTCGGCCTGCCCGCCGAGAAGGATCCCCGGGGCTCGGAGGCCTAGGCCGAGGACGGCATCGTGCAGCAGGCGGTGCGGGCGGTGAAGGACAGCGTGCCGGATCTGCTGGTGATCACCGACGTCTGCCTCTGCGAGTACACGAGCCACGGGCACTGCGGCGTGGTCGAGGACGGCGCGCGTCCGCAACGATCCCACGCTGGAGCTGCTGGCCCGCACCGCCGTCTCGCACGCCGAGGCCGGCGCGGACATCGTCGCGCCGTCCGGACATGATGGACGGCCGGGTGGGCGCCATCCGCGAGGCGCCTCGACGAGGCCTCGCTCGCCGAGACGCCGATCATGGCCTACTCGGCGAAGTACGCCTCGGCGTTCTACGGCCCGCTTCCGCGAGGCCGCGCGACTCGACGCCGCAGTTCGGCGACCGGCGCTCGCTACCAGATGGACCCGGCCAACGCGCACGGAGGCGCATGCGCGAGATCGCGCTCGATCATCGACGAGGGCGCGGACATCGTGATGGTCAAGCCGGCGCTGCCGTATCTCGACATCATCGCGCGCGCCAAGGCGGAGTTCGGCGTGCCGCTGGCCGCCTACTCGGTGTCCGGCGAGTACGCGATGATCCAGGCGGCCGGGCGAGCTGGGCTGGCTCGACGAGGAGCGCGCGATGCTGGAGGCGCTCACCGTCGATCCGGCGGGCCGGGCGCCGACATCGTCATCACGTACTTCGCCAGGGACGCCGCCGCGCCTGCTCGAGCGCGGCACGCATCTGCGCTGAGCTGACGCGGCACGTCGATGCGGATCTCGGCCAAGGGCGAGTACGCGATCAAGGGCGATGCTGGACCTCGCCATGCACCGCGCGCGGCACGCTGGTGCCGATCCAGGAGATCGCCGGCGCGCCAGGGCATCCCGCAGCGCTACCTGGAGCAGGTGCTGCTCGCCCTCAAGCGCGCGGGACTGCTGACGTCCAAGCGCGGGCTCGACCGGCGGCTATCATCTGACCAAGGCGCCGGAGGACATCACCGATCGGGGCCATACTGCGAGCGGTGGACGGGGCAGCGCGCCGTTCGACGCGCGCGTCCCACGGGCGCCGCAACGGCGCGCGGGAGAATCCGAGCTGGGCGAGCTGTGGGAGGAGATCGCGCTGGCGGTGGGCGGCGTGGTGGATCGATGAGACGCTCGGGGACCTGGTGGCGCGGCCGAGGAGCGGCGCGGATCCGCCCGGCCGATGTACCACATCTAGGAGCGTCATGGCTGGCAAGATCGCGGACTCGGTGCTCGATCTGATCGGTGGCACACCCGTGGTGCGCCTGCGACGGCTTGCCGGATGCGGGCGGCGCGCGCGTCCTGGCCAAGGTCGAGTCGCGCAACCCCGGGGCGAGCGTGAAGGACCGCATCGCCGCTGGCCGATGGTCGAGGACGCCGAGCACCGGGGCGTGCTCAAGCCGGGCGCGACGCTCGTGGAGCCGACCAGCGGCAACACCGGCATCGGCCTGGCCATGGTCGGCCGCGGTGAAGGGCTACCGGCTGATCCTGACGATGCCGGAAGACATGAGCGTCGAGCGCCAGCGTCTTTTCGCGCGCTTCGGCGCCGAGATCCATCTGACGCCGGCCATCGAGGGCATGAGCGGGCGCGGTGTTCGCGCGCCGAGGAGCTGGTGCGCCAGCATCCCGACTACGTGATGCCGCAGCAGTTCCAGAATCCGGCGAACCCCGAGATCCACCGCCGAACCACCGCGCTCGAGATCCTCGATGCGGTGGACGGGCGGCTCGACGCCTTCGTGGCCGGCGTCGGCACGGGCGGCACGATCACCGGGGTCGGGGAGGTGCTGAAGGCCAAGGTGCCCGGCGTGCAGCATCGTGGGCGTGGAGCCGGCGCAAGCTCGCCGGTGCTCTCCGGCGGCCGTTCCGCCCGCACGGCATCCACGGCATCGGCGCGTCCGTTCGTGCCCGGCATCCTGAACCGCGACATCATCGACCGCATCATCGGTCGTGACCGACGAGGATGCGGTGGCCTGGTCGCGCCGGCTGGCGCGGGACGAGGGGCTGCTGGCCGGGATCTCCGCCGGCGCGGCCGTGTGGGCGGCCTGTCGCGTGGCGGCGGAGATGCGCCCCGAGCAAACAGTGGTGACCATCCTGCCGGATACCGGCGAGCGGTACCTGAGCCTGGGCGTGACGAGCGCCAGGGAGATCGAGATGGCGGTGACCGTGTATATCCCGACGCCCTTCCGGCGGGCGACCGGCAACCGCGACCGCATCGACGTGAGCGCGCCCGGACGTCGCCGAGCCTGCTCGACGAGCTCGAGAGCAGGCCTACGCGGGGCTGAAGCGGGCTCGTGCGCAACGACGCGGGGCGACGTCCACCAGCACGTGGCGATCTACGTCAACAGCGAGCCGATCGACGGCCTGAGCGGTCTCGGCCACCGCCGCTCAAGGATGGCGACGAGGTGGCGATCATCCCGGCGCTCGCCGGTGGCATCGGTAGGCCCGGTGATCCTGACCACCCGGAGGAGCGAGAGGCGATCCAGAGCCAGGCGGTGGAGGAGTACCCGCACGAGTCGTGCGGCGTGATCGCGCGCGCGGCGACGAGCGGCGGCTGCTGCGCGTGCCGCAACGCCCAGAACGAGCTGCACGCCCGCGATCCCGCAGCGCTATCCGCGCGACGCGCGCACCGCGTACTACATCGACCCCAAGGATCTGCTGCGCATCGGCGATCTCGAGCGCGACGGCTTCGACGTGGACGTGATCTACCACTCGCACATCGAGGCCGGCGCCTACTTTTCCGAAACCGACCGCCGGCAGGCGCTCGTCGGCGGGCAGCCAGCCTATCCCGCCGCCGTGTACGTCGTCACCTCCGTGGTGGCCGGCCAGGTGGATGCGATGGCCGCGTTCCGCTGGGACGCCGAGCGGCGCGCGACTTCGTATCCGTGGAGATCTCCGCATGAGCGAGTCCAAGCGGCTTCTCGATGCCGCCAGCCAGCGTCATTCCCGGGCGGCGTCAACAGCCCGGTGCGGGCGTTCCGCGCGGTCGGCGGCGCTCCGCCGTTCATCCAGCGCGGCGAGGGCGCGCGCCTGTGCGACGCCGACGGCCGGTCGCTACATCGATTTCGTCGGCTCGTGGGGCCCGCTGATCCTGGGCCACGCCGCGCCGGCCGTGGTGGAGGCGGTGACCGAGGCGGCGCGGCGGGGACCAGCTACGGCGCGCCGACCGCGATCGAGGTCGAGATGGCTGAGACCATCTCGCGCGGCCTATCCGTCCATGGAGATGCTGCGGCTGGTCAGCTCCGGCACCGAGGCGGCCATGAGCGCCATCCGCGTAGCGCGCGGCGCGACCGGACGCGATCTGCTCGTCAAGTTCGACGGCTGCTATCACGGGCCACGCCGACAGCCTGCTGGTGAAGGCGGGCTCGGGCGGCGCGACGTTCGGGATCCCCGACAGCAAGGGCGTGCCGGCGCCGCGCGCCAGCGCTCACCCTCACGGTCGCCTTCAACGATCTCGGCGGCGGTGCGCGAGCTCTTCGCCGCCAGCGCGGCGAGCGCATCGCCGCGGTCATCGTCGAGCCGGTGGCCGGCAACATGGGCGTGGTGCCGCCGGCGGCGGGTTTCTCGAAGGCCTGCGCGAGGTCACCGCGCAGCACGGCGCGCTCCTGATCTTCGACGAGGTCATCACCGGCTTTCGCATCGCGTACGGCGGCGCCCAGGAGCGGTACGGCGTGCGGCCCGACCTCACGTGCCTGGGCAAGATCATCGGCGGCGGCCTGCCGGTCGGCGCCTACGGCGGCAGTCGCAAGGTCATGAGCGAAGTGTCGCCGCTCGGGGGCGTCTATCAGGCCGGCACGCTCTCCGGGCAATCCGCTGGCCGTCGCCGCCGGCCTCGCCGCGATCACGCGCGCTCACCGACCGCCGACGCCTACGAGCGTCTCGGAGGCGCTCGGCGCCCGGCTCGAGCGCGGACTCCTGCGAGGGCGCGCGCAAGGCCGGCGTGCCGCTCACGGTCAACCGGGTGGGCTCGATGCTCACCGCGTTCTTCTGCCACGGGTCCCGTCGTGGACTACGCATCCGCGCGCGCACGCCGACACGGCACGCTACGCGCGATTCTTTCAGGCGATGCTCGAGCGGGGCGTGTATCTGGCGCCGTCGCAGTTCGAGGCGGCCTTCGTCTCGCTGGCGCACTCCGAGGCCGATCTCGACGCAGGCCGAGCGCGCGCGGCGGAGGCGCTCGCGACCCTCGCGTGAGTGCGAGTTGTCGTTGACGCTTGCCCAGGGCAAGTGATATGGTTCACGAGCACTTCCCAATCCCCAGGAGGACAGTCGACTGTCGATGCGGAAGGCAGGCGTGGGAGCGGCGGCCGTCGTCCTCCTCGCAATGCTGATGTTCCTGGCGGTGTCCTCCTGGAGCCGGCAACCCGCCGTCGCCAAACCCTCCGTGCAGCCGATCGCGTTTCCCCACAACGTCCACGTCCAGACCTACAAGATCGACTGCCAGTACTGCCACGCCGACGCGCGGCGCTCGAGTACGCCGGCCTGCCGTCGGTGGAGCGCTGCATGGGCTGCCACAAGATCACCGGCGCCGACAAGCCCGAGATCAAGAAGCTGCGCCGAGTACGCGGCCAAGCGCGAGCCCATTCCGTGGACCCGCGTCTACAAGCTGCCGGAGTTCACGCACTTCCCGCACAAGCCGCACATCCGGGCGGAGCTGCGCGTGCCAGACCTGCCACGGCCCGGTCGAGACGATGACGACCGTGGCCGCCAACACCGGCCCGACCGCTCGACCAACGACCTGCTGAACCTCGCCGGTCTGCGGCCCGGCCGCCGCCGCTGACCATGGGCTGGTGCGTCGATTGCCATCGCCAGGCAGAACGCGACACGCGGCGCCAAGGCGCCGCTCGACTGCGTGATGTGCCACCACTGATGCGTGATCAGCGACCCCTGATGATCGAGCGCGCACGTGAACCGGCGGGACTTCTTCAAGATCGTGGCGACCACCGGAGCGACTGCGGCCGTGGCGGGCTGCCAGCCGGCGACCGAGCAGATCCTGCCGCTGGTCGTTCCCAACGAGCACCTGGTCCCCGGCGTGGCGCGCGTGGTTCGCCACCGTGTGCCGCGAGTGCCCGGCCGGGTGCGGGGTGCTGGCCCGCAACCGCGAGGGCCGGGTGGTGAAGCTCGAGGGCAACCCGGACCATCCGGTGAACCACGGCGCGCTCTGCGGGCGCGGGCAGGCGAGCCTGCAGGGGCTGTACAACCCGGATCGCTTCGCCGGTCCCCTCCGTCGCGACGGCGACGCGCTCCGCTCGCTGTCGTGGGACGACGCGCTGAAGCTCTTCGCCGAGAAGGTGAGCGCCGCGCGCGGGGCCGGCAAGGCGCGCGGGCATCGCCGTCGTCACCCAGCTGGAGAACGGCAGCGCGGGGTGCTGGCCGACCGCTTCGTCCAGGCCCTCGGCGCGCGGCCGCGGGTGACGCTCGAGCCGTTCGGCTACGAGGCGATCCGCGCCGCCAACCGGCAGACGTTCGGGCGAGACGCGATCCCGTACTACGCGCTGCAGGACGCCGAGGTCGTCATCTCCGTTCGGCGCCGACTTCGTGGAGACGTGGCTGTCCAACGTCGACGCCGCCCGCGGCTTCGCGCGGATGCACACCTTCCGCGACGGTCGCGCCGGCACGTTCTTCCACGTCGAGCCGCGCCAGTCCCTGACGGCCTCCAACGCCGACGAGTGGATCCGCAACGCGCCCGGCACCGAGGGCGCCATCGCGCTGGCCATCGTCAAGGCTGATGCTCGAGGGCGGCCTGGTCGCCGACAAGAAGTATCGGCGAGGCGGTGGCCGCCATCGAGCCGTCAAGAAGGTCGCCGAGGCCAGCGGCATCGCCTACGACGCGCTGGAGCGGATGGCCAAGGCCTTCGGCGCGCGCCAAGCCCGGACTGGCGATCGGCGGCGGCGTCGCCGTCACGGGCGCCAACGCCACGCAGACCCAGGCCGCCATCAACCTCCTGAACGCGGTGGCCGGCAACGTGGGCAAGACCGTGCGCTTCGGTCCCGACTCCGCCTACGGCAAGGTCGACGCCGTACGCCGAGGTCGCCGGCTCGTGCAGGCGATGGCCGCGGGCGAGATCGAGGTGCTGCTGCTCGGGCAGCGGCGTCAATCCCGCGTTCACGCTGCCCGGCGGGCTCAAGGTCGCGCGACGCCATCCGCAAGGTGCCGTTCGTCGTGAGCGTCGGCCAACCTGCCGGACGAGACGACCGCGCTGGCCCACCTGGTGCTGCCCGACACGCACTGGCTCGAGGCGTGGGGCGACTACTCGCCGCGCGAGGGCGTGACCGGGCTCATGCAGCCGACGATGCAGCCCATCCGCGATTCCCGCGCCGATCGGGGACGTGCTGCTGGCGGTCGGCCGCACCGTGCTCGGGACGGAAGAGGGCAAGGGCCCGCTCCCGTGGACGAGCTACGAGCAGTTCGTGAAGCGCCGCGTGGGAGCCGACCGTGAAGGGCCGCTGGGCCGAGACCCCGCTGCAGCAGGGCGGGCGTGGCAGGCGCGTCGCCGCGGCGGCGGTCACGCCGAAGATCGCGGCGCGTCGACGGTGGCTGCCGCGACGCTCGAGGGCGAGGGCGAGGGCCTCGCGCTGCTCGCGTATCCCTCGTTCCGCTTCTACGACGGCGCGGAGCGCGAGCCGCTCGTGGCTGCAGGAAACGCCGGACACCGATGACGCAGGCGGTGTGGGATGCCGTGGGTCGAGATCACCGACCGAGACGGCGGCGAAGCTCGGGCATCGCCAGGGAGACGTCGTCAAGGTGTCGTCGCCCGCACGGCGCGATCGAGGTGCCGGCGTACGTCTCGGCCTCGATGCATCCCGGCGCCGTCGCCATCCCGATCGGCCACCGCTACGCGCCGTACCAGCTCGGCCTCGCTACGTGCGCGGCGCCGTCCGCGGCCGCACGAACCCGGTGGCCCTGCCTGCCGCGCGGCGGCCGAGGCGGCCTCGGCGCCGCCACGTTCTGTCGGGTCCGCGTGACGCTCGCCAAGACCGGCGCGCCGTCGGCCGCTGGCGATCCTGCAGGCCACCCACGATCAGGACGACCGCGAGCTGGCGCGGCACGTCGATCTGCAAGACCGCGCGGGCCGAGGCGCTGCGCGGGCAAGCCGGGCGAGCACGAGCTGCCCACGACTGTATCCGCCCCAGCAGTACCGCGACTACCGCTGGGGCATGTCCGTCGACGTCGACGCCTGCATCGGCTGCCAGGCGTGCGTGGTCGCCTGCCAGGCCGGAGAACAACGTGCCCATCGTCGGCAAGGCCGAGGCCGCCTACGGGCGGCAGGTGCAGTGGCTGCGCGATCGAGCGCTGGGCGGAAGGCGCAGGCCGGGCAGCCGCAACAGGCGTTCCTGCCGATGTTCTGCCAGCACTGCGAGGTCGCGCCGTGCGAGCCCGGTCTGCCCGGTGTTCGCCGCGTACCGCACGGAGGAAGGGCTCAACGGGCAGGTCTACAACCGCTGCGTCGGGCACGCGCTACTGCGGCAACAACTGCCCGTACCATGTGCGGCGCTTCAACTGGTACAACTACGAGTTCCCGGCGCCGCTGAACGTCCAGCTCAACCCCGACGTGACCGTCCGCCAGCTCGGCGTCATGGAGAAGTGCACGATGTGCATCCAGCGCATCGTGGCCGGCAAGCGACCGCGCGCGCGACGAGAAGCGGCCGGTCCGCGGACGGCGACATCCTGACCGCCTGCCAGCAGACCTGTCCGACCGCAGGCGATCACCTTCGGCAACCTCAAGGACGAGGCGGAGCGCGGTGACCAAGCTGTCGCACGCGCCGCGCGCGCTACCACGTGCTGGACGAGCTCGGCACGCGCCCGGCGGTGACGTATCTGAAGAAGGTCGTCGCGAGGAGCACGCGTGAGCGCGCGCGAGCTCGGAGCGCCTCGCGCCCATCGCCGGCGGCGCCGACCGCCGAGCCCGACGTTCGCCGACGTCAACCGCGACGTCCTCGCGCACGCTCGCGCCTGCCGGGCAACTCTACTTCGCGTGGATGTGCGTGGTCGGCCTCATCCTCGCCGTGCGGCATCCTGGCCTGGACGTACCAGATCTACTTCGGCATGGGCGCGGCCGGCAAGCGCACGCCCCAGATGTGGGCGATGTACATCACCACCTTCGTGTTCTGGATCGGCATCGGGCACGCCGGGACGCTGATCTCCGCCGATCCTCTACCTGTTCCGGGCGAACTGGCGCACGTCGATCTACCGCGCGGCGCGAGGCGATGACGATCTTCGCGGTCATGACGGCGGGCCTCTTCCCGCTCATCCACGCCGGCCGCATGTGGTTCGCGCTACTTCCTGCTGCCCGTACCCGAACCAGCGCTACCTGTGGCCGAACTTCCAGTCGCCGCTGGTGTGGGACGTGTTCGCGATCTCGACGTACCTGACGCATCAGCACGGTGTTCTTCATCGTCGGGCCTGGTGCCGGACATCGCGGCGCTGCGCGACGCCTCGACCGGGCTGGCGGCGGCGCATCTACGGCGATGCTGTCGCTGGGCTGGGAGGGCACCGACCGGCAGTGGCGCCACTACCGCCGCGCCTACGGGCTCTTCGGCGCGCGCTGGCCACGCCGCTGGTCGCTCTCGGTGCACAGCGTGGTGTCCTGGGACTTCGCGATGGCCCTCGTCCCGGGCTGGCACTCGACGCCTCTTCGCGCCCTTCTTCGTCGACGGCGCCATCTTCTCCGGCTTCGCCATGGTGCTGATGCTGCGTGCTCCCGATGCGCCACTTCTTCGACCTGCACGCCTACATCACGCGACCGGCACCTGGACGCCATGGCCAAGCTGATCCTGGTCACCGGCCTGGTGCTGACCTACTTCTACGTCTGCGAGGTCTTCACCGCCTGGTACAGCGGCGATCACATGGAGAAGGCCTCGCCTGTTCTGGCAGGCTGACCGCGACGCTACTGCGTGGGCGCTGCTGGCTCATGTACTTCTGCAACTGCGTGGCGCCGCTCGATCCTCTTCTGGAAGAAGGCGCGGACGCATCACGTGTCATCGCTCTACGTCGTCTCGATCCTGGTGCTGATCGGGATGTGGTTCGAGCGCTTCAACATCATCGTGCCGTCGGCTCGGCTCACGACTTCTACCCGTACACGTGGGGCATCTACGTGCCGACCGCCGCACGGACATCGACGATCATCGTCGGCAGCTTCGCCTGGTTCTTCATCCTGTTCCTGGGCTTCATCAAGCTGATGCCGTCGCTGTCGATCGTCGAGGTCAAGGAGACGATCCCCGCGCCCGATGAAGGATGCGCGCGCATGGCGGCCACCACTGAGACCGTCCTCGGCGTCTTCGCCCACGTGGACACGACGGTGCGCGCCCTGAGGAGCTCCAGGCCAAGGGCTATCACGACCTCGACCGTGTACACGCCGGTGCCGGTGCACGAGATCGAGGACGTCGCTGGAGCGCGACCGGCCGGTGAGCCGGGTCCGCGCTCTTCACGCTGCATCGGCGGCCTCACCGGGACTGTGCCTCGGCTTCTTCCTCACCATCTGGTCGTCGCTCGTAGTGGAGCCTGATCGTGGGCGGCAAGCCCGATGCTGGTGCTCGCGATCCCGCCCTACGTGGTGATCATCGCCTTCGAGCTGACGATCCTCTTCGGCGGTATCGCCACGCTCATCGGCATGGTGGCGCTGGGCCGGCTGCCGCAGCTTCACGGCCGTCGCCGACCTATCGATCCGCGCTTCACCAACGACCGCTTCGGCGTGGCCGTGCACTGCGCGCCCGAGCGCGGCGGCATCCGTGCGCGAGATCCTGCGCGGCGCCGGGCGCCGAGGAGGTACGCGCGTGAAGTACGTCTTCATCCTCGTGCTCCTGCTCGTCGGCCGGCGCCGGTGCGCTGCTGGGCGGCGGTCGTGGCGTTCCGCGTGGGTCAACAACATGACCGAGACGGCTCGCATCGTGCCGGGCGAGCGGATCTTCCCGATGCCGCGCGGCGCGATGCCGCGCGCGCGGTGCACGCGATCACTTCCCAAGGAGCAGCGCGACGCTGGCCGCCACGCGAGCCCGAACCCGGTGAAGCCCGCCGGAAGCCTCCGATCGCGCTGGGCGCGCCAGCTTCCAGACGTTCTGCGTGCCGTGCCACGGGCCGGAGGCCAAGGGCGGCATGACGGGCTCGGTGGCGGTCAAGTTCATCCCGCCGCCGGACCTGCACCAACGCCGAGCTCCAGAAGGCAGCGGACCGACGGCTACTGGCACAGCTACATCATGGTGGGCGGCGCGGTGATGCCGTCGTACGGCGAGGCGCTGTCGTCGCAGGAGGCGCTGGCACATCGTCAACTACCTGCGCACGCCTGGCCGCCGCGATGACGGCGCTTGCTGGGGCGTGATCGCCGCGCTCGGCGCGCTGGCCTTCGCTGTCAGCGGCCGTCGGCGACCGGCCGCGGGCCTGGTCGATCTACCTGGTCAAACCTCGTGTTCTGGTCGGGTCTGGCCGTCACCGGGCCGGCGATCGCCGGGATGATGCAGCTCACCGAGGCGCGCTGGTCGCCGAGCGTGCGCCGCGTCTGCGCGCTCACCACGATCGGGTTCCTGCCCGTCGCCGTGTCCTGCTGGTCTCGTGCTCTTCGCCGGCCGCGCCACGCTCTATCCGCTGGGTGCGCCACGCCGATCCCGGTGAAGGCGGCCTGGCTGAACACGCCGTTCTTCTGGCCGCGCACCCTGGTGCTGGCCGCCGTGCTGTTCCGCGTCGTGCTTCGCGTTCGCGGCGGCGCTGCTGCGCGATCCGATCCCGGCCGACGGACGAAGCGGAGCGGAGCCGCCGCAATCGGCTGGCCACCCTCGTGCTCATGCTGTGGCTCGTCACGGTCTCGCTGTGGGGCTTCGACCTGGTCATGTCGCTCGACCCGATCTGGTACAGCGGCCTGCTTCGGCGGCTACTTCGCGGTCAGCACGCTCTACACGGCGCTTCTGCCTGCTGTCGATCCTGACCGATTCGCGCGAACGCCCGCGGCCTCGGCACCGATCCCGCCGGCGGCGGTGCAGGACGTGGCCAAGCTGCAGTTCGCGATGTCGATCATGTGGATGTACTTCTTCTGGTCGCAGTACCTGGTCATCTGGTACGGCAACGTCCCGGTCGAGACGCGCTTCTTCGCTCAGCCGGTTCTTCACTGCAGCCCTGGCTGACGCTCGTGTCGTGGGTCGTCCTGATCGTCGGGCTGGCTGATCCCGTTCATCTACCTGCTCAAGCGCCTGACCGGCCGGCCCCCGCAGCGCCACGGTGCCGCTCTTCGTCATCTCGGTGCTCGGGCTGATGGCCATCTTCCTCGAGCGCGTGCTGGTGGTCTTCCCTCGGTGTCGATGACCAGCCAGGCTGCCGATCGGTGCGCGCGACCTCGCCATCACCGCCGGCTTCCTCGCGTCTGTTCGTGCTGAGCCGCCGCTGGTTCATGGGCCGCTTCCCGCCCCGTCCTGAACCTGCCCTCACACGGGGCATTGATTACATGGGGGGCCCCGACGTGGCCCCCAAACCCCACAGTCGCTCGAGAGCGTCCCGGCGAGGCCGTGCCTCCTCGGTACGCGCTCGACTGAGGGCCCGCGGCCCTCGACCACGCTCGTCCGCCCAGGGTCGCCCGTCGAGCGTCCCGGCCGGAATGCACCGCGCTCGTCCGCCGCGGCCGCCCGATGACGATGTGGCGTCGCGAAGCCAGGTCGTCGCGCGGATCCGATGCGTGGTTGGCGTCCACCAGGGGCGTGGGTCGGTGTACAGTAGCGCGCAATGCTGACGCGTCGAGGAAGCGCTCGAGGCGATCGTCTCTCGCGTCGAACCGCTGGGGACGGAGCGGGTCGAGATTCTCGCGGCGCTGGGCCGCGTGCTGGCCGAGCCGATCGTGTCGCGGCGGGAGATTCCGCCGTGGCCGAACTCGTCGATGGACGGCTACGCGGTCGCGCGTCGGCCGACACGGGCCAGGGGTCGGCTCTGACGGTCGTCGGGCGCATCGAGGCCGGGCGCTGCCCTGCGCGGGCCCGTCGGCGCGGGCGAGGCGATGCGGATCTTCACACGGGCGCGCCGCTGCCCGACGGCGCCGACGCCGTCGTCCCTCAGGAAGACGTCGAGGCGGTGAACGGCCGCATCGACCTGCGTGGATCGGCGGATGCCGGCGGCCTACGTGCGCGCGCGCCGGCGAGGACGTGCGCGTCGGTGATCGCGTGCTCGAGCCCGGCACCGTCCTGAGCGCCGCGGAGATCGGGCTGCTGGCCACGCTGGGCTACGGCCAGGTGCGCGTATACCGCCGACCCCGCGTGGCGATCCTCTCGACGGGCAACGAGCTGGCCGATCTCGGCGCCGAGCCTCGGGCCCGGGCAGATCCCCAACACGAACACGTACTCGCTCACTGCACAGGTGCTGGAGGCGGGCGGTGAGCCGGTGAGCCTGGGGCGTCGCGCGCGACCGCTCTCGAGGCGATCGCGAGCGCAGTCGCGGCGCGCCCGCGACGCCGACGTGCTGGTGTCGTCCCGCCGGCGTGTCCGTCGGCGATCTGGATCTGCGCGCAAGGCGCTCATCGAGGCCGGCGCCGAGCTTCACCCTCTGGCAGGTCTCCATGCGTCCAGGCAAGCCGATCACGTTCGGTTCACTGGCCGCGGCATCCGGTGCTCGGATTGCCGGGCAACCCCGTCTCCGCCATGGTCACGCTTCGAGCTCTTCGTGCGACCCGCGCTGCTCAAGATGAGCGGACGGCGCCGGCTGACCCGGCCGCGTGTTCACGCCCGCGCGCTGACGCCGATCGCGAATCCCGGGAACCGGCGCGGGATACCTCCGCGTCCGGCTGGAGCGCGTCACGGCGAGGTGCTCGGTGCGCGCCTGACGGGCGAGCAGGGCTCCGCGATCCTGCGCTCGATGATCATCGCCGACGGCCTCGCCGTGATCGATCCGGACACGATCGTCGCCACAGGGAGTAGCGTGGAAGTCATTCTTCTACGGGAGCTTCCATGACCGCTAGTCTACGAGCTTCCATGAGGCCATGCGGCGCGGGTGGTCGGGTGCTCGTTCTGGGGTCGTCACGCTGCATCGCCGTGGGCGGCGCGACGCGCGGCTCGGTGTCGCGCGTGCGCGACGACGTCGCCGCGCTTACGCATGGAAGTGGCCGGAGCTGCGGCTGAGTCACGAGGCCTCCGTGCGTGACCTCGCGCGTGTTGAGCGCTCAGAACAGAGCGCTCGAAGCGCGCCTCACGGAGGCCGTGGCCGCCCAGCGAGCTTCCGCGGCGGACCTGGCCAAGCTGCAGGAACGGGTCGATGCCGCGGAAGCGGCCGCGCGAGAAGCCAAGGTCGTGGCGTCCGTTCCAGTCGTGCCGTCGCGACGCCTGCCGCCGGCCGCACGCCCCGCACGCCATCCGTGGCGCCACCGTCGCTTACCGCCGGTCGTGGCGCCACCGGTCGCGTCGCCTGAGGAGCTCGCGCCACTCGCGCGGGCTCACCCGAGCAGGCATACCAGGCGGCACTCGCGACGTTCCGCGCGCGCGAGCACGGTCAGGCGGTCCTCGATTTCCTGGACTTCATCGCCAAGTATCCCAGGCATCCCGCTGGTGGCGAACGCCCAGTACTGGGATCGGTGAGGCGTACTACGTCCAGCACGACTTTCGGCAGGCCCAGACCGAATTCCAGAAGGTCCTGACGACCGCCCCAGGCTCGGCCAAGGCCGGCGATGCGCTGCTGAAGATCGCGCTATTGCCAGCTGAACCTGCACGACACGACGCGCGCCCGCGCGACGTGGCAGCGCGTTGTGCACGAGTTCCCGAAGAGCGAGGCGGCCGGCAAGGCGCGCACGCCTGCTGAGCCGCCCAGGGGAGCGCGGCGGTCCGCTAGCGTATCGACCTCGACGCATTGGCGGCCCCGCGGCCGCCCGCTATACTCCGGCCCTCCGCGCACCATGGATACGCGCACCACGCACCTGTCGCCGGACCGACTCCGAGTATCCGGCGCTGCTGGCCGCGATCCTAGTCGCCGCCGCACGCTGGCCGTCCGCGGCTCGCTGGTGCCGGGTGACGCGCTCGCCATCGCCATCGTGGGCGCGCGCGCAGCCACCGCGTACGGCATCGAGGTGGCTGGAATCGCTGGCCGCGGAGCTGGCATCGAGAGGGGTGACGATCGTCAGCGGACTGGCTCGCGGCATCGACGCGGCGGCGCATCGGGGCGCGCTGGCCGCCGGGGGACGAACGCTGGCCGTGCTCGGCCACGGGATCGAGCACGACATCTATCCGCCTGAGAACCGTGTGCTCGGCCCGGCAGATCAGCGAGCACGGCGCCTTGATCTCGCAATTCTCGCCTCGATGCCGCCGCTCAGCGTACCACTTCCCGGCCCGCAACCGCACGCTGGCGGCCTCGCGCTGGGCGTGGTGGTGGTGGAGGCGGCCGAGCGCAGCGGGAGCCTCATCACGGCCGGATTGGCCGGCGACCTTGGCCGCGAAGTGTTCGCCGTTCCAGGCCGAATCACGTCGGCGGCGAGCCGGGGCAAATGGGCTGCATCCGGGACGGTGCTAAACTAGTTGGACATTGGACCGATATCGTGTCTGAGTTACCGGAGCCGTGGCGCAGCGCCGTCGGCGCGGCAACGACGACGAGACCGAGGCGCCACCGGCGCCGGGGAGTGACGAAGCGCGCATGCTGGAGCTGATGACGGTGGACGAGCCGCAGCACATCGAGCGATTGATCGCTCGGTCGGGTGTCGACGCCGCGCGTGCGGGTGCCGCGCTGATCGCTCTCGAGATTGCCGGCCAGGCCCGGCAGCTCGCGGGCCAGCGCTGGGTCGCGACCGCAACGCGAGCGAGGAGAGCGTAGTGGCCAAGCGCGGGCTGGTGGTGGTCGAGTCACCCACCAAGGTGAAGACGATCGCGAAGTACCTGGACGGCAAGTATGTGGTGAAGGCCTCCATGGGGCACGTGCGCGACCTGCCCAAGTCCCAGCTCGGCGTGGATCCCAAGAAGAAGTTCAAGCCCAAGTACGTGGTCACGCCGGCCAAGAAGAAGGTGCTCGACGAGCTCAAGAAGGCCGCCGAGAAGGCCGACACGCTCTACGTCGCCACCGACCCCGACCGGGAGGGGGAGGCGATCGGCTGGCACCTGGCCCAGGAGCTGTCGATCGCCGAAGAAGAACGTCTACCGCATCACCTTCAACGAGATCACCGAGCGGGCGGTGCAGGCGGCGTTCGAGAACCCGGGCCGCATCGACATCAAGAAGGTCGACGCCCAGCAGGCCCGCCGCGTGCTCGACCGGCTGGTCGGCTACAGCCTTCGCCGCTGCTGTGGGACAAGATCCGGCGCGGCCTGTCGGCCGGACGCGTGCAGTCGGTGGCGGTGCGGCTCATCGTCGACCGCGAGCGCGAGATCCAGGCCTTCGTCCCCGTCGAGTACTGGTCGCTCCACGCCCGGCTGAAGGCCGAAGCAGCCGCCGGAGTTCACCGCCACGCTGCGCGAGGTGGACGGCGAGAAGGCCGTCGCTGGCCGACGAGGCGACCACGCGCGCGCTCGATGGCGCGGCTCGACGGCGCGCGCTTCCTCGTGCGCTCGGTGACGCGCGGCGAGCGCAAGCGCAACCCCGCGCCGCCGTTCATCACCTCGACGCTGCAGCAGGACGCCGGCCGCAAGCTCGGCTTCTCGGCCAAGAAGACGATGACGGTGGCCCAGCAGCTCTACGAAGGCGTCGAGGTGGGCGCGGACGGGCCGGTCGGTCTCATCACCTACATGAGGACGGACTCCGTGCGCATCGCGGCCGAGGCCCAGGCCGAGGCGCGGCGTGGGTGACCAGCCGGCTCGGCGCCGAATACCTGCCGGAGGCGCCGCCCACCTACAAGTCGCGCGGCAGCGCGCAGGAAGCCCACGAAGCCATCCGGCCCAGCGACGTCAACCGCGAGCCGAAGGCGCTCGCGCGATTCCTCACCAAGGATCAGCTTGCGCTCTACCGGCTGATCTGGGAGCGCTTCCTGGCCAGCCAGCTGCATGCCGGCCGCTCTACGACACCGTGTCGCCGCCGATCTGGTGGCCGGCCGCCACCGTGTTCCGCGCGCAGGGCCAGACCATGAAGTTCACGCGGCTTCACCGCGGTGTACGTCGAGAGCCGCGAGGAGGACGAGACGGCGGACGACGAGGACGCCGAGAGCGCCATGCCCGCTGCTGGAAGAGGGCGAGGTGCTCACGCTGCTCGGGCCTCGATCCCAAGCAGCACTTCACGCAGCCGCCGCCGCGCTTCACCGAGGCCTCGCTCATCAAGGTCGCTGGAAGAGCTGGGGATCGGGCGGCCGTCGACCTACGCGTCGATCCTCGGCACGATCATCAACGATCGCGGCTACGTCCGCCGCGAGCGTCGGACGCTGTTCGCCACCGAGCTGGGCATCGAGGTCACCGATCTGCTGCTGCCGTTCTTCCAGGACATCATGAACGTCGAGTTCACCGCCCAGATGGAGGACTGAGCTCGACAAGGTGGAAGAGGGCGAGCTCGACTGGGTCGACGCCGTCCAGGACTTCTACGAGCCGCTTCCAGCGCGACCTGGCCGACGCCGAGAAGCGAGATGCGCAACATCAAGGCGCGGCGTGGAGACCGGCGAGGCGTGCCCGGAGTGCGGCGAGCCGCTCAAGGAGCGCTGGGGCCGCTTCGGCAAGTTCATCGCGTGCTCGGCCTATCCCGAGTGCAAGTACAAGAACGAACTCCCGGGCAACGAGCAGCGCCGGAGGATCGAGCCGACCGACGAGATCTGCCCCACCTGCGGCAAGCCGATGGTCATCAAGCACGGGCGCTTCGGCAAGTTCATCGCGTGCTCGGGCTATCCGGAGTGCAAGACGACCAAGCCGGTGACGCTGGGCATCGCGTGTCCGAGCCGTGCTGACAAGGGCCAGCTGGTCGAGCGGCGCTCGCGCAAGGGCCGCACCTTCTACGGCTGCTCGGCGTACCCCGACTGCAACTTCGTGGTGTGGCAGCGCCCGGTCGGCCGAGCCGTGCCCCGAAGTGCGCTGCGGCGTTCCTGACCGAGCGGGTGGCGCGCGGGCAGCGCATGCAGCGCTGCGTGCGGGAGGGCTGTGACTTCACGCGCGGAGGCCGAGATCACGGTGGCATGAAGGATCCGCTCGCCGCGTTTCTGCGTCATCTCGCGGTCGAGCGAAACGCCTCCGCCCACACCCTCCGCAGCTACCGCACCGACCTCGACGACTTCCAGCGCTTCGTGGCCGAGCGCGATGGCGGCCGGCCTGGCCGCGGCCGATCGCGCGTGCCGTGCGAGCCTGGCTGGCCGCGCTCCACGCGCGGGGCCTGCGACCCGTCTCGGTCGGCCGCAAGCTGGCCGCGCTGCGCAGCTGCTTCCGCTTCCTCGTGCGCCGGGGCGTCATCGTCGGCCAACCCCGCGCGCGAGGTGCGCGGCCCCGCCAGCCGCGCAAGCTGGTCTCGTTCCTGCCCATCGACGAGGCGGCCGACCTGGTCGACGCGCGCGCGCCTCGGCGGCGCGTCGCGCGCCCGCGACGTGGCGATCCTCGAGCTGCTCTACGCCACCGGGGTGCGCGTCTCGGAGCTGGCCGGACTGGACGTCGACGCGCTCGATCGCACCGAGCGCACCGTGCGCGTGCTCGGCAAGGGCCGCAAGGAGCGGATCGTGCCCTACGGCGCGGCAAGGCGGCGCGCGCGCTCGAAGCGCTGGCTCGGCGCCGCGGCGAGCGCTCCGGGCCCGTGTTCATCGAACGCGCGCGGCGGGCGGCTCGGCGTGCGCTGCCGTGCACACGATCGTCCGGCGCGCGGCGCGCGGCGGCTGGTATTGTCCGGCGGGTGAGCCCGCACACGCTGCGCCACAGCTTCGCCACGCACCTGCTCGACGCGGGCGCCGACCTCCGCATGATCCAGGAGCTGCTGGGGCACAGCCGGCTGTCCACCACGCAGCGCTACACGCACGTCGGCCAGCGAGCAGCTGGTGCGGGTCTACGACCAGGCCCACCCGCGCGCCAAGCGCGCCCTAGTCCATGTCCGAGACGTTTGCATGCGACGACCGTCCTCTGCGTGCGCCATCGTGGCCAGGTGGCGGTCGGCGGCGACGGTCAGGTGACGCTCGGGCAGACGATCGTCAAGGCGGGCGCGCGCAAGGTGCGCAAGCTGCATCACGACCGGGTGCGTGGCGGGCTTCGCCGGCGCCGCCGCCGACGCCTTCACGCTGTTCGCGCGCTTCGAGGGCAAGCTCGAGGAGTACCGCGGCAACCTCGCGCGCGCCGCCGTCGAGCTGGCCAAGGACTGGCGCAGCCGACCGCGTGCTGCGCGCGGCTGGAGGCGCTGCTGGCCGTGGCCGATCAGCGAGCACTCGTTCATCGTCTCGGGCACGGGCGACGTGATCGAGCCCGACGACGGCCTCGATCGGCATCGGCTCCGGCGGGCCGTACGCGCTGGCCGCGGCGCGCGCGCTCGTCGCCCACACCGACGCTCGACGCCAGCGGCCGATCGTCGACGGAGGCGCATGCGGATCGCCGCCGCGATCTGCATCTACACCAACGATCAGATCGCCGTGGAGGTGCTGTGACGCACGCCAGCCCCGGTCCGGCCTCACGCCGGCGCAGATCGTCGCCGAGCTGGACCGCTACATCGTCGGCCAGCGCAAGGCCAAGCGCGCGGTGGCGATCGCGCTGCGCAACCGCTGGCGCCGCCAGCAGGCTGCCGCGCGGAGCTGCGCGACGAGGTCGCGCCGAAGAACATCATCATGATCGGCCCGACCGGCGTCGGCAAGACCGAGATCGCCCGCCGCCTGGCCCGGCTGGCCCAGGCGCCCTTCATCAAGGTCGAGGCCTCGAAGTTCACCGAGGTCGGCTACGTCGGGCGCGACGTGGAGTCGATGGTCCGCGATCTCACCGAGCTCGGCGGTCGACGATGGTGAAGAGCGAGCTGATGGCCGCAGGTGCAGGAGAAGGCCGAGGGGCTGGCCGAGGATCGCCTGCTGGATCTGCTGCTGCCGCGCCGGGGCGGCGAGCCCTTCAGCAGCGGCTCGCTGGAGCAGGTCGCCCCCGACGCCTCGCGCGAGGCCACGCTGGAGAAGCTGCGGGCCCAGCTGCGCGCCGGCAAGCTCGACGAGCGCATGGTCGAGCTCGAGACGCAGACCCAGGCCATGCCCATGCTGGAGATCCTGTCCGGCCAGGGCATGGAGGAGATGGGCATCCAGCTCAAGGACATGCTGTCCAACGTCCTGCCGACCCGGACCAAGCGGCGCGCGCGTCCGGGTCGCGGAGGCCCGGCGGCTCCTGGCCCAGGAAGAGGCCCAGAAGCTGGTGGACATGGAAGAGGTGGTCGCCCAGGCCATCCGGCGGGTCCAGGACTCCGGCATCATCTTCCTGGACGAGCTCGACAAGGTCGCCGGCCGGGAGGGCGGGCACGGCCCCGACGTGTCACGGGAGGGGGTCCAGCGGGACCTTCTGCCCATCGTCGAGGGCTCCTCCGTGACGACCAAGTACGGGGTGGTGCGCACCGACCACGTGCTGTTCATCGCCGCCGGGGCCTTCCACATCGCCAAGCCCTCCGACCTCATCCCCGAGCTGCAGGGCCGCTTCCCCATCCGGGTCGAGCTGGAACCCTTGACGCGCGAGGATTTCGTCCGCATCCTGACCGAGCCGGAGAACGCCCTGATCCGGCAGTATGTTGAGCTGCTGCGGACCGAGCAGGTGACACTGCGCTTCCTGCCGGAGGCGGTGGAGGCGATCGCCGAGACCGCCATGCAGGTGAACACGAGCACCGAGAACATCGGGGCCCGGAGGCTCTACACGATCATGGAGCGGCTGCTCGACGAGATCTCGTTCGGCGCCCCGGACATGCCGGGCAAGGAGCTGGTCATCGACGCCGAGTACGTGCGAGCGCAGACTGAGCGAGATCACGCGCAACCAGGATCTCTCCCGGTACATCCTGTGAGCGAAGAAGTCCGCCGGATCGACGTCCTGCTGGAGGCGCTCCCGTATATCCGGGAGTTCCGCGGCAAGTACGCTCGTCATCAAGTACGGCGGCTCGGCCATGGAGCAGGCCGACCTCAAGGCGCCCGTTCGCGCTCGACGTGATCCTGCTGCAGCTGGTCGGCATCAACCCGGTCATCGTGCACGGCGGCGGGCCGCAGATCGGCGCGCTCATGAAGCGGCTGGGCAAGGAGCCGAAGTTCGTGGGCGGCATGCGGGTCACCGACGAGGAGACGGTCGAGATCGTCGAGATGGTGCTGGTGGGCAAGATCAACAAGGAGATCGTCGGGCTCATCAACCACCACGGCGGTCGCGCGGTCGGGCTCAGCGGCAAGGACGGCGATCTGCATCCGGCGCCCGCAAGCGGCTGCACCGGATGCCGACCGGGTGAGATGGTCGACATCGGGCTGGTCGGCGAGGTCGAGCACGTCAACGTCGAGCCCATCCGCCTGCTGGAGGAGCGCGGCTTCATCCCGGTGATCGCGCCGGTCGGCGTGGGCGAGCGCGGCGAGACCTACAACATCAACGCCGATCTCGTGGCCGGCGAGGTGGCCGCCGCGCTGGGCGCCGAGAAGCTCATCCACCTGACCGACGTGCAGGGCATCATGGGCGACCGACGGTCAGCTCATCAGCACGCTGTCCCGCAAGGAAGCCGAGCGCCTGATGCGACGACCGGCAGTGATCGACGGCGGCATGCTGCCCAAGGTCGAGTCCTCCTGCGGGCGCTGGAGGCGGGCACCGCCAAGGCCCACATCATCGACGGCCGCGTCCCGCACGCGATCCTGCTCGAGCTGTTCACGCGCGAAGGCGTCGGCACCGAAATCGTGTCTCTAGAGGTCACCATGCGACACCAAGACAGCTGCATGGAGTGGTCGGCGAAGTATCACACGCCCAACTACGGCGCGGACGCCGCTGGTGCTGGTGCGCGGCGACGGCGCTGCGCGTGTGGGACACGACGGCACGCGAGTACCTCGACTTCGACCTCGGGCATCGCGGTGACCTCGCTCGGCCACTGCCATCCGCGTGGTGACCGGCGCCATCCGCGAGGCGGCGGCCACGCTGCTGCACGTCTCCAACATCTTCCACAACGCGCCGCAGATCCACCTGGCCAAGCTGCTGATGCGAGCACTCGTTCGCCGATCGGGTCTTCTTCTGCAACTCCGGCGCGGAGGCCAACGAGGCCGCGCCTCAAGCGTCGTCCGCAAGTACGCCAAGGAGAAGCTGGCCACCGACCGCTACGAGGTCATCGCCACCCACAACTCGTTCCACGGGCGCACGCTGGCCACCGTCAGCGCCACCGGCCAGGCGAAGTACCAGCACGGCTTCGAGCCGCTGATGCCCGGCTTCAAGCACGTGCCCGTACAACGACCTGCGCGCCATGGAGCGCGCGATGGACAGCCACACCGCGCGCCATCCTGGTGGAGCCGATCCAGGGCGAGGGCGGCGTGTACGTCCCCGACGACGGCTACCTGGCGGGTCTGCGCAAGCTCTGTGACGAGTCGGGCGCGCTGCTGGTGTTCGACGAGGTGCAGACCGGCGTCGGCCGCACGGGCACGCCTGTGGGCCTACGAGCACTGGGGCGTGGAGCCCGACGTGATGACGCTCGGCCAAGGCGCTGGCCAACGGCATCCCCATCGGCGCCATGCTCTGCCGCGAGCACGTGGCGCAGCGCGCTCACCGCGGGCACGCCACGGCTCGACCTTCGCCGGCTCGGCGTTCGTGACCTCGGTGGCGCTGGCCACGCTGACGACGATCATCGGCGACAAGATCCCCGACCGCGCCGCGCAGCGCGGGCGCGAGACTGACGGACGCGCTGCGCGCGCTCGCAGGCCAAGCTGCCGGTGATCAAGCAGGTGCGCGGCCAGGGCTGCCTGATCGGCATCGAGCTCGATCGCGTCCGGCCGGGCCCGCTGGTGGACGCCTGCCGCGAGGCCGGCCTGCTCGGTGCTGACCGCCGGCGAGAAGGTGCTGCGCCTGGCGCCGCCGCTCATCGTGGAGCCGAGCCGACTGTCAGCGCGCGATCGGCATCGTCGCCGACGCGCCTCAGGCGTGAGCCCGCGCGCGTGAAGCACGTCATCTCGGCGGGCGACTTCAACCGTGAGGGCCTGCTCCACCTCTTCCGGGTGGCGGCCGACCTCAAGCAGCGCTGGAAGGCGGGCCGCCGCGGCACGCCGCTGCTGGGCCGCTCGGTGGCGCTGATCTTCGAGAAGCAGTCGCTGCGCACGCGCGTGACCTTCGAGGTCGGCATCGTGCAGCTCGGCGGCCGCGCCGTGTACCTGGCCGGCAACGAGATCGGCCTGCGGCACGCGCGAGTCGGTGCCCGACGTCGCGCGCAACCTGTCGCGGTGGGTGGACGCGATCGCGGCGCGCGTCTACGCGCACTCCACGGTCGGAGACGCTGGCGCGTCACGCGACCATTCCCGGTGATCAACGGGCTGAGCGACTTCGAGCATCCCGTGCCAGGCGCTGGCCGACTACTTCACGCTGTGGGAGCGCGGCCTCGACCTCGGCCGCCATCCGCCTGGCCTACATCGGCGACGGCAACAACGTCTGCCAACTCGGTGATGCTGATGGGCGCGCTGCTCGGCACGCGATGGTCGTCGGCGTGCCCGCCGGGCTACGAGCCCGACCCGGGCGTGCAGGCCACGGTCCGGCGCCTGGGCGGCTCGCTGCAGGTCACCCACGACCCGACGCGAGGGCGGCCGACCGGCAGCCGACGTGATCTACACCGACGTGTGGGTGAGCATGGGGCAGGAGGCCGAGCGGGTGCAGCGGCCTGAGGCCTTCGGCCGCTACCAGGTCAACGAGACCGCTGATGGGCTTCGCCAAGCCCTCCGCGGTGCTGATGCACTGCCTGCCCGCGCACCGCGGGCGAGGAGATCACCGACGCGGTGCTGGACGGCGCCGCGCAGCGATCGTGCTCGACCAGGCCGAGAACCGCCTGCACGCCCAGAAGGCCGTGATCTTCGAGCTGCTCGGAGGGTCTCTCGACGATGCCTGACCGTCAAGAAGGTCGCGCTGGCGTACTCGGGCGGACTCGACACCTCCGTCATCCTGCGCTGGCTGATCGAGCGCTACCGCTGCGAGGTGGTGGCCTTCTGCGCCGACCTCGGGCAGGGCGAGGAGCTGATCACCGTGCGCGACAAGGCGCTGCAAGACCGGCGCCAGCGGCGTGCACATCGTCGACCTGCGCGAGGACGTTCGTCCGCGACTTCATCTTCCCGATGCTGCGCGGCGCAACGCCGTCTACGAGGGCAGCTACCTGCTCGGGCACCTCGATCGCGCGGCCGCTGATCGCCCAGGCCCAGGTGGAGGTCGCGCGCCGCGAAGGCGCCGGACGCGGTCGGCCCACGGCGCCACCGGCAAGGGCAACGATCAGGTCCGCTTCGAGCTGACCTACGCGGCGCTGGCGCCCCGAGCTGCGAGTGATCGCGCCCTGGCGCGAGTGGGACCTCAACTCGCGGACGCCCGCTGATCGAGTTCGCCGAGCGGCACGACATCCCGGTGCCGGTGACCGCCGAGCGGCCGTACAGCACGGACCGCAACCTGTTCCACATCTCCTACGAAGGCGGGCATCCTCGAGGACCCGTGGTCGGAGCCACCGGACAAGATGTTCCTGCTCACGCAGTTCGCCGGAGGCGGCGCCCGACATGCCGGTCGCGGTCGAGATCGAGTTCGAGGCGCGGCAATCCCGGTCGCGGTGGACGGGCGGCGCCTCGAGCCGGTGGCGCTGCTCGAGCGCGTCAACCGGCTGGGCGCCGAGCACGGCATCGGCCGCGTCGATCTGGTCGAGAACCGCTTCGTCGGCATGAAGTCGCGCGGCGTGCTACGAGACGCCGGGCGGCACGATCCTGGTCGCGGCCCGACGCGCGCTCGAGTCGCATCACGCTCGACCGCGAGGTGCCTGCACCTGCGCGACTCGCTCGTGCCGCGCTACGCCGAGATGATCTACTACGGCTTCTGGTTCTCGCCGGAGCGCGAGGCGCTGCAGCGCTTCCTGGACGAATGCGTGGCGCGACGTGACCGGGACCGTGCGGCTCAAGCTCTACAAGGGTAACGTGACCGTCGCCGGGCGGCGCTCGCCGCGCTCGCTGTACCGCACCGACTTCGCCACGTTCGAGGCGGACACCGTCTACCGGCAGCGGGACGCCGAGGGGTTCATCAACCTCAACGCGCTCCGCCTGAAGATCCGCTCGCTCCGCGACCGCCGGTCCTGACCGGTGCGGGTGGACGTCCGCGCTGCTCGCCGGCGGCGCTGACTCCGGCGACGCTGAGCGTCACCACCGGTGCTGGTAGTGGACGTCCTGCGCGCCTCCACGACGATCGTCACGGCGCTGAGCAACGGCTGCCTGGCCATCGTGCCGCTGGACGACCCCGATGAGGCCCGCCGCGCGCGCCGCCGCCACCCCGGCTCGCTGATCGCGGGGAGCGCCGCGGCGAGCCGCTGGAAGGCTTCGACCTCGGCAACTCGCCGCTCGAGTTCACCCGGGAGCAGGGTCGCCGGACGGACCCTCTTTCACCACGAGCAACGGCACCAAGGCTCTGCTGGCCGCGCGGCCGGCGCCGGCCATCGGGGTGGCCGGCTTCGTGAATCTCACCGCCGCCGCCGCGTGGGCGCTCGGGCAGCGGCCGGGACGTGGTGGTGCTGTGCTCGGGGAGCGCGGCGACCGGTCCCTGGAGGACGAGATCTGCGCGGGCCTGCTGGTGGAGCGCATCCAGGCGGCGGCGCCGGACGCGGCAGGCTGAGCCGTGAGGCCACCGAGGTGGCCCGTCGCGCGCGTCCCTACGGCAAGGACCTGCCCCGGCTGGCGCAGGACTCCCGCTGGGCGCGGCACCTGGCGTCCCGGGGCCGGGCCGGCGACGTGGCGGCGTGCCTGACCCTGGATGCCTACGCACCTGGTGCCCGTCTATCGCCCAGACGTTGACAAGATCGTTTCGCCCTTCGGATAATGGCGGGACCCTGGCTGCAGGTCAGGTGGAGCGATGGCGTGAACTTACCGATCGGACTGACCATCACGCGGATCGTCGCTGGTTCCGCTGCTCATCCTTTTCCTCATCTCCTCGTCGCGGGTCGATGCCCTCATCGCCGCGGCCATCTTCGTGGCTGGCCTCGCTCACGGACTGGCTCGACGGGGTGGTGGCGCGCCGGCGCAATCAGGTGACGACGCTGGGGACGCTGCTGGACCCCATCGCCGACAAGCTGCTGGTGGCGGCGGCGCTCGTCTCGCTGCTGACGATCGACAAGGTCGAGGCGTGGATCGTGGTGGTCATCATCGGTCGCGAGCTGGCGGTGACCGGCCTGCGCGCGGTGGCGGCGGGCGTCGGGGTGATCGTCCCGGCCTCGCGGCTGGCCAAGTGGAAGACGGTGAGCCAGTACGTCGCGGTCACCATGCTGATCCTCGAGAAGGGGCTCGTCTCCCCGGAGTTCCACGTGGCGGCCACCGCCGTGTTGTGGGGCGCGCTGGGCCTGACGCTGGTCTCCGCCGTGGACTACTTCTACCGGTTCTTCCGCAAGGCGGACTACCGCGCCATCGTGCCTGAAGAAGACCGCTGGTCGTGAGGCGTCGTCGCGGTCCTCGCGGCCTACCTGGTCGGGGCGGTGCCGATCGGGTGGCTGGTGGCGCGGGCCTTCGGCGTCGGCGACATCCGCCGGCACGGCAGCGGCACCATCGGGGCGACCAACGTGTTGCGCACGCTGGGACGCCTGCCCGCGATCGTCACCCTGCTCGGCGACGTGCTCAAGGGCTACCTCGCGGTGCTGGCTCGGCAGCACGCTCGGCGGCGACCAGCCGGCGGTGGCGCGCGGCCGCGGCCGTGGCGGCGGTGGCCGGCAACTGCTGGTCCGTCTTCCTCGGATTCCGCGGCGGCAAGGGCGTGGCCACCGGCCTCGGCGCGCTGCTACCGCTCGTCTGCCGCTGGCCACGCTGGCGGCGCTGCCGGTCTTCGTGGCCATCGTCGCCTCGTTCCGCTACGTCTCGCTGGGCTCGCTCCTGGCCGCGGCGCTGCGTGCCCCTGGGCGCGCTGATGCTCGGCTATCCGCGCGCCGCCGTGCTGGCCGCGCTGGTGATCGCGGCCATCATCATCGGCCGGCATCACGCCAACATCGCTCGCCTGCGGGCGGGGACCGAGTCGCGGCTGGGCCGTAAGCCGCCAGCCGACCGCCAGCTGAGCGCATGATCACCATCGTGGGTGCGGGCAGCTGGGGCACGGCGCTGGCGATTCATCTCGCGCGCAACGGCGCCCCGGTGCGGCTCTGTGCGCGCGAGCGCCGAGGTGGTGGAGGCGATGCGCGCGCGGCGCCGGAACCCCTGGTATCTGACCTGACGTTGACCTGCCAGAGGGCATCGAGCCCACGACCGATGCCGCCGCGGCGTGGCCGTCGGCCTCGCTGATCGTGATCGCGGTGCCGTCGGAGTTCTTCGCCGGATGCCCTGGCCCATCTGGGAGCCGTGTCGGCGCCGGTGGTGTCGGCGACGAAGGGCTTCGATCCCGATCCGCCACCGGCGCATGAGCGAGGTGATCGCCGGCCGCTGGCCGGCCGCGGGCGTCGGCGGTGCTGTCGGGTCCGACGTTCGCCCGCGAGGTCGCGCTGGGGCAGCCTGCCGCGGCGGTGATCGCGTGCCGTGACGATGCGCTGGCCGCCGAGCTGCAGCGACGTCTCGGCTCGCGCGAGTTCCGGCTCTACACCAACCGCGACGTCGTCGGCGTCGAGGTCGGTGGAGCGCTCAAGAACGTCGATCGCGGTGGCGACCGGACTGGCCGACGGCCTCGGGCTCGGAGAGAACGCGCGGGCCGCGCTGATCACGCGCGGCCTGGCGGAGATCACGCGCCTGGCCGTCACGCTCGGCGGCGAGCCGGCGACGCTGGCCGGACTGGCCGGGCTGGGCGACCTGGTGCTGACGTCCACCGGGACGCCTCTCGCGCAACCGCGCGCTCGGCATGGCGCTGGCCCGGGGCGAGAGCCGCGAGGGCGCGCCGGCAGGCCACGCGCATGGTCGCCGAGGGCGTGCCGACCGTGCGCGGCCGCGCTGGCGCTGGCCGCGCAGCACGGTACGACGTTGCCGATCGCGACCGAGGTTGCCGCCGTGCTCTTCGACGGCAAGCCGCCGGCCGAGGCGCTGGCCTGCGCTGCTCGGCGCGCGTCGCGACGCAGGGAGGACGCACGAGGTGGGGGACGCAATGCCTGATCTGAGGAAGGATCCGGTCGTGGGACGCTGGGTCATCATCTCCACCGAGCGCGCCGCCGGCCGTCCGACTTCAAGACGGAGCCGGTGGTGGCGCGCAGCGGGAACTGCGTGTTCTGCCCGGGCAACGAGGACAAGACGCCGCCGGAGATTCTCGTCGGCCGCGCCCCGGCTCGCCGGCGAACACGTCCGGCTGGTCGTTCCGGGTCGTCGCCAACAAGTTCCCGGCGCTGCGCATCGAGGGCGACCTCGAGCCGGCCGGCGAGGGACTCTACGACCGGATGAACGGCGTGGGCGCCCACGAGGTCGTCATCGAGGCGCCGGACCATGAGGCGACGCTGGCCTCGCATGCCGCGTCGACGCGGTGGCCGACGTGCTGCTCGGCCTATCGCGAGCGGGTGGTGGATCTCAAGAAGGACCCGCGCTTCGAGTACGTCCTGGTGTTCAAGAACCACGGCGAGGCGGCCGGCGGCGTCACTCGAGCATCCGCACTCCCAGCTCGATCGCCACGCCCGATCATCCCGATCATGGTGACCGAGGAGCTCACCGGCTCGGCCCAGTACTTCGAGATCAAGGAGCGCTGCGTCTGGTGCGACATCGTGCGCCAGGAGCGGCGCGACGCGGCAGCCGCATCGTCCTGGAGGCGCAACGGCTTCGTGGCGCTGGCTCCCTTCGCCCCGCGCTTTCCCTTCGAGACGTGGATCCTGCCCACGCGCCACCGCTCGGCCTTCGAGGAGACCGGGGTCGACGAGCTGCGCGGGCTGGCCGACATGCTCGGCGAGTTCCTGCGCCGGATGGAGCGCGTTCTCGAAACACCCGCCCTTCAACTACATGCTGCACACCGCGCCGCTGCGCGAGGGCCCGCCTCGAGCACTTCCACTGGCATCTGGAGATCATTCCCAAGCTGACCCAGGTGGCCGGCTACGAGTGGGGCAGCGGGTTCTTCATCAATCCGGTGCCCCTGAGAAGCCGCCGCCGCCGCGCTGCGCGAGCCGGCGAGGCTGACCGGCTTCCGTCGAGGTCGCGAGCGGCGCATGGTACAATCGGCCGCTGGTTTGCCGGGAATAGCTCAGTGGTAGAGCACGACCTTGCCAAGGTCGGGGTCGCGGGTTCGAATCCCGTTTCCCGCTCCAGCTTTTCTCCTGTCCAGGCTCGTGGCGTGCCGTAGCCAAGTGGTAAGGCAGCGGACTGCAAATCCGTTATTCGGCGGTTCGAGATCCGCCCGGCGCCTCAAGCCGCTACATTTTCTGTACCTGTCGTTCGGCGACCCGAGCGGGTCGGCGGGCCACCTGCCGCTGTGCGTCGTCGCGGAATCGCCGCCCACATCGCAGCGCGGTTCTTCTCGATACAATTCGGAAGGGCCGTGCGGCACGAAGCTCGCCGTGGCGCTTTGAACTCTGGCGCCAGCCGGTATCGCCGACGGCGGCCATCGTCTCGGCGGATCGGCGCAGCCCGCTCCACGGTACGTGGCTGGCTCGCCACGCGATGCTGGTGTAGCCCAATCGGTAGAGGCGGTCCCCTTAAAAGGGACAAAGTGGGGGTTCGAATCCCTCCACTCAGCATTCGCAGTTCTCCGCTTACGCCTGCCTTCTGGGAATCGTATCTGGGCGACGGGTACATTGCCCCGTGCAACGCACACTACGCACTGCGGATCTACTTGAACCGCAAGCAACAAGACGTAATTGGCCGTGCCCGGCATGCGATCGAGAGCGTATTTCCTGGCCGTCGTGTCAACGAGGTCCAGCGTCGTGTAAGTCCCGTAACCGAGGTGACCCTGCTACTCGCGGGACTGGCCGTTGGTGTTCCGCAACACGGTCGGATCGCAAGCATACCCGTCGCATAGTGCTCGCCGAGTGGCAGCGTTCTATCGTCGAGGCGCGGCCAGCTGACTTCCTGCGGGGCTGCGCTCGAGTCTGACGGATGTCGACATCGCCGGGTCGTCAACGGAAAGACTACCCGGCGTACTCCTGCAGCAATCGTTCGGAGGACATCCTCCAACCCCATTCGTCCTGGGCGTGTGAATTGCTGGCGAGCCACGGCTGCGCTGCAGGCGCTCGATGCCCTGGACGCTCTCCGGTGCGCGGCGGCCGGACGTTGCGCTACTCGGTGGCCTCTTCGCCTGGAAGGCAACCGCAGCGCGAGTGAGGGATTCCCCGGTCGGCGGCGCCTCGGGCGCTCCACACCCATCCCGTCCTCGCTGAGGAACACCTCGACGCCCGGCGCGTGAGGCGCGGGCCTCGGCGAAGCAGGTCGGCAGGCGCGACCCACTCGGCGGCCGGAGATGCGGGCTGCGCGAGCGCGCGGGCGCGGGCCTTCGCGGCCACGCATGACCCGCATCGCCGGCGGTGGAGTGGCCGACCCTGGTGGATGAAGGCGTTGCGCGAGCGTCGGTCCGCCCACCTCGATGGATAAACGTGATCCACGCCGCGCGCCTGCTCTCGGCCAGCGTGTCGCACGGGCGCGTCGTCGCCGCTGTAGGCGATGCGCGTACCGCCGACATCGACCACGCCCAGCCGGCGGCCGGTGCCGCGGCGGGCGGGTTGATCACGACTGCACCGGTCAGCGTGAGTCCGACGGAGGCATCCGGCGCGACCGCGCGTGCCGGGTGCCGGCGTGACCCAGCGTAGCAGGTCGCCTGAAGCGACGCCTTCGGCGGGAGGCATCCAACGCTGCGCCACGTGCCCGCTAGCGACGCAGCGCGGATGGCCGCTGGCAGCTCCGGCGGCCAGCGCGTAGGGGCGCGACGGGCGCGAGGAAAAGCGCCCACGCTCGGTGCGAAGGCCCGCGGTAGGGTCGTCGTGAGCAGCATCGGCTCCAGGCCGCGGGCGTGATCGAGGTGGCGGTGGCTCCAGGAGGGCGTGGCCGATGCTGCCTGGATCGATCTGCAGGCCAGCAGGCGGCGCACCACGCCCAGGCCGCCAGCAAGTTGTCGAGCGCAGCAGGCGCGTGGGCTGACCTCAACGAGATGGCGGGCTGATGGCACTCGGGATTGAGCGCGCCGCCGGTGCCGAGGAACACGATGCCGCGGGCCGACATCGGCGAGCATGGCATCGGCTCAGAAGCCCGCGTGACATCACTCAGCCGTCATCGTTCCACTCGCCGGGGGCTATCGCCGCTTTCAGGTCGGGCCGATCGTCATTCGCTGGTACGGCATTCTCATGGCGCTGTCGATCGTGGCCGCGCTGTCAACTCGCCTATCGCCAGGCGAAGCGCGAGGATACCGGCCGACGACATCATCAGCGTAGGCCAGTGGTGTGATCCTGGCACAGCTCGTTGAGACCCGCCTGTACGAGGTGGCCTTCAACTGGGACTACTACGGCGTGTACCCGAAGAAGATCCTCGCGGTCTGGGAGGGCGGCCTGTGCATCCGGCGGGGATCTATCGTGGGACCGCTGGTCGGCGTCGGTCTCGCGCCGGTACTTGCTGGCGCGTGCCGGATCCTCAGAGGCCTCGACGTGACCGCGCGCCGTCGTGGGAAACTCAGGCAGGTGATCGGCCGCTGGGAAACTTCTTCCAGCGAAGAAGCGTTCTGACCAGCGACGAACGCTGTGGAAGCTCTACATCTCGCCGCAGCACCGGCCACCGGGTTACGCGCAGTTCGACTACTTCCACCCGGCGTTTCACCTCTACGAGTCAGTATGGGACCTCGCGGTGTTCATCCTGCTCGTGATGGCTCCGGCCTCGCTTGCGCGAACGGCCGGCGCTGTTTCTTCGCGCTTACATCGGCGTGGCGCTCGATCGGCCGCTTCGATCGAGGGCATCCGCTCGACAACTTCTGGGTGGGCCCCTTCCGGTCGTAGCGCAGCTGGCCAGCCTGGTAAGAGCGTGCTGGTGGCCGTCGTGGGTCTGGCCTGGACACGGCACCGCGCCCAGCGCGGGTTGTCCGGCCGGGTCAGCGCCACACGCACCTGGAGGTCGAACTGACCCGGCGGCTCGCGCCGGGCGCCCCTGGGTCGTTACAATCGCCTGTGAACATCAAGGCAGGTTGGCCCGTTCCTGTGGCGTACCATGACGCCCGACCGGGCATGCGGGTGCCTGCGCTGAATCATCGCCGATGACGCTGCGGTGATGGCGGCGATCACACCGACGCCTCCCTGGAGCAGATCGCCAGCGGCGACGCTGCTGGGCATCGTGAAGGCCATACCGGCGATGCGGACATTCACCAGGGCTACGGCCTTCGGTCGGCGGCGTCGTGGCCGCTGGCATCCGGACGGCGTCGTGAGCGGGCGCCATCAGCTTCGACATCAACTGCAGTGTGCCGGCGGCGCTGCCGCGGGGCTCGCGCCGCCGACGGCGGTGCCGCGGATCCCGGCGCTGGTGGACGCGCTCTGTCGATCCCACCGGCGTGGGGCGCGATCACGATTGTCGCTGTCCGCGCGAGAGATCTGACGGCGAAATCCACTGGGCGCAGGGCGCGGCGTGGGCCGTCAGCCATGGTCACAGTGAGGGCGCGCGATCAGGCGCATCGAATCGGGCGGGCGTCACGCCGGATGCCGGAGCGACGCGGTGTCCGCGCGGGCGCGGGAGCGTGGGCTGCGTCAGCTCGGTTCGCTCGGCTCCGGCAATCTTCCATCGACTGCAGGTCGTCGACGAGATCCACGACGCGCGCGTGGCGGCCGTCGATGTGCCGTCAGCGCTCGCAGTCATGATCCACACCCGGCTCACGCGGGAACAGGCCATCGGGTGTGCACCGACTACCTGGCGGTGACGGCGCGGCGCTCCGACGGTACACGCTCGTCGTCCCGATCGCCAGCTGGCCTGCGCGCCGGTCAGCCCCCGAGGCCATCGGGCTACCTCGCGGCCGCTGCACGAGCGGCGCCAACTTCGCGTTCGCCGATCGTCAGGTGTCGCGCGCGTCGCGGGCCAGGTGCTGAGCGCGTGCTCGGCGTTGGCCCGCGCGAGCACGGGCTGGCATCACGTTGTCGCTGCGACGTCGCCCACAACATCGCCAAGAAGGCGGGGATGACGGCGTCCGCCGGCGGCTGCTCGTGCACCGCAAAACGCGACGCGGGCTTTTCCCGGACAGCCGATCGTCGTGCCGGGCGAGCAATACGTAACTG
>ERZ1370068.9089-contig-7893_pt1 | contig 89227 bp, 148 predicted proteins | sample MGYA00561227_ERZ1370068 | MGnify/ENA primary metagenome ERZ1370068 (study PRJEB38410, sample SAMEA6850437) | metagenome | study: Metagenomic assessment of the ecological functions of the soil: analysis of the soil microbiota associated with the...
AGGTTACGTATTGCTCCCGCGAAAGGTGCGGAAAATACGGATAGCTGAGAACCTCTCCGTCATGCGCCTCTCACCCGTCCCCTTTGGGAGGGCATTGCTCCGCTTCAAGGCAGCGAGCGCCACACCGATTGCCACCGAGCTCTTCGATTTCCGATCAGTAGCCTCGCGATCTGGAATCTTCAGGCGCGCGCGGCCAGCGCCGCTTGTCGCTTCCATTGTCGGGGCTGACTTTACGACCATCGGCGCCTTCGTGAGGCACGATTCCTCCGGGATGGTTGCCGAACGGGTCCAGGCTGACGGCAATAATCGAAGTCGTCGAGTTCGCTGCGCAGTGACGGCCTCCTCGAGCACAACTCCCGCTTCTTGGTGTCAGGAAAGCAGGCGAGGGGGCCGCAAGTGGCTCCGCGAAAAACTGGGAATCGTGGGTTCTCTCGATTCGCTGCGAGCCTCTGGGCGTGGGGATAGCCTCGCATTGGCGAAAGCGGTCCGGCGGACTCCGCCTCCGGGCACGTCTACATCGACTCTTCCCGACTTTCGCGAAGAGACTGACGACGTCAATTTCGGCGTCACGATCAAACGGGCGATCGATTTCTCTCGGCAGCGCCCTGATGGAGGCGCCGCAGCCAGCTCTACCGAGGGGCATGAAGATTGAAGGCGGGGAGTCCACCCGCCGCGATGCGGGCTTCAGGATTTTGCAGGAGATCTGCGGCAGCGTTTCTCGGCCGAGACTGAAACGAGTCGGGGCGTGGCTTCCGGCAACCCTCCCTGAATCGTGCATGACGGCACCGGGCCAGCCGAATGTCCTCGTAGCATGGTCCCTGCAGTGGTGCGGCTTTGAATCTGGCGTCAGCAGCTAAAAGATCGGAATGAAAAGCATCCGGGCGGCGTCTTTGGCCCCGCACAGAATCGGGGCACCTGAAAGTGTGCCTGGCGAGGCGTGGAACCTTCTATGCCCGCACAAACGCCTGGATTCTGTCGACGCCTCAGCGTCGCGCCCGAATAGAGCTCGCCGCGGCCGTCGTGGTCGGCCTGGTGGGTCGCGCCCAGTTTCCGCATCCCGTGAAGAGCCAAGCCTCCGCGGCGCCTCCGTCAGGCGTCGCGGCTTCTCGCTTTCGCTTCCGCCGTTCCGGGCCCCAGATATGACGAAGACGGCTGACGCGCCGAGTCGGCCGCCTCCACCCCTGAGGTCGCCGCTGACCGTCATGCCTTCAGCCGCCGGTCGTTGTCGACGTCCCGAAAGCGCGCCCGGCTTCGCCAGCTTCCTCTCCGGCCGCTGTCGCCGCCGCGCCCGACATTTGCGGGCTTCGCCGTCCAGTCATGTAAAGTTCAACACTGAGCCTGTCAACCTGATCTGCTCCATATGGTTCACCGGAGAGGCCCGGCTAAACGCCTCACCAGCCTCCGGCATCGCAAGATTCTGGTCAGCGCCATCGGGACCGCACGATTGCGCTGTGTTGAACTCCCAGGAAACCTACGCCGAGCCGAACCCTGTCCCGTCGCTCGGCTGGGAGTCTCGTGAGCTATGGACCGCGCGGCGAGGACGTCGTCCGGCCACGGCCGAACCGATCGTCGCTGACTGGTGAGCAGGTCTCAGCCGATGCCCCATCCTGCCTACCGTCATCTCTCATCGCGACAAGTATGGAAGCTGAATCGTCGCTCGACGCCGCAGAGTGTTTCCGCACGATTACGAGTTCGGGATGACCCTGTTGCTTGAGGCGGAGAGAAGGGGAGTGAGTCCTTCTAGACCGAAAATCGGGCGGCCTCAGATCCTGGCCGCTGCGTTCTCGTGGCCTTTCAGTTGACGACCATAGGTTTTCAATCGCGCCTCGGTCGCCGGAAAGCCTTTGTTCTCACGGCCGGCGTTCTTTCGCTGCTTCCGGGGGCGCTGTGCTTTGGCGGCCTAAATTCGGCGCGGTCCCGGTGGCTTTCCACTACAGATTGGTCGTGTGGCAGGCGCTACGCGTACAACTTGGACAGGTTGTCTCTGCATCAAATTCTTGGCGTTGCATTTGGGGTCGTAGTCGACTTCCAGCCAGCAACGAGGTCAAAGCCTGACCGTTGCGAGGGCTCAGGCGCTGATTCTTCTCAGCGATGCGCGATCGCACGCCGCAGCGATCGGTCGTGAGAGGAGTATCCCGCAGTTCCCGCGCTTGCTGAGACCGTCATAGAGTGTCGGCGGATCGTCGACCAGCGGCGCTGGCTCGTTGCTGGGCGGTAGGGTTCACGTCTCGCCTCGGGCCGTTCATGGCGCCAAATCGTGTACCGCCTCCAAGGACGCGGAGGCAGCCCCGGGCCGGGGTCGGTGGCTCCGGTGATGATCCGGCCCCAATGACGATCGCGGTCTCCCTGAAAGTCAACGATGGAATCGCTTCCCGGCCGCTTCGACAGCGCATCGGTTTTCTTGCGGTCCAAACCAGAGCGCTGTGGCCGCCGCCCACATCTTTAACCACGCGAACACAGCGTTCAACCTCAGGAAGGGGCCGCCGGCTTTTGGCGCGCGATTAGCGGGGATCCGGCAGCATCGGAACAGCTCTGATATCGACCTCTCATGCGATTTCGAAACGCCTTCAACCGACGGCGACGCTTTACGTATTGACCCAACACCATACACAGTTAGTAGGATCGCAAATAAGCTGAAAAACGTTCATATTCGAGGACCGATATACGACACTCCCGCCGTTCGCCAAGCCAGCCTTTTGATCATCGCATGTCGCCGGCTACTCTTCCGGCGCTGGGATGGCCGAGGGAGTTCGCGCCAGTGGTGCAGACGCTCGGCGGAGACAGCCCCGCGCCGTTACCGTAGTTCGACGCCAACAGGCGTGGGTTGCCTGAATGGCATGCCGGAAGCGATCAGCATTCCATCGAGCTGTCGCCGGACTCTCCCTGCATGCGGCCCAGGCGGGAGCCCCAAGGATCTGCAAAACCTTCAAACATTGGTCGGCAAAGCTCAACCGTTCCTGATGGTGGTCCCGGCAATGTTCATCCAGGATGCCATCGACCTCTCGCGGCCTTCCCCGTGGAACCGCCAATAAAATTTCAACGCTTTAGTGCCTGGCGCGCCGACAGTGGGAGGGGCCATCGAGATCGCGGCGATCACCAAACACGAGAAATTTCGATGGGTAAATCGCCGTTTTACCAATGTGACGCCAGGAACTCCGGGAGTGGAGGACGAGTGACGATTCTGAACGTTGCCACCGCGTCGCCAATCGAGGACGCCGCCGAGTTGCAAGAGGCAGAATATGGCTTGTAGTTTGAACGTGTGGCCGCGACCTACTGCCCAGAGCCTGAGACCGTTGAGGAACTCTCACAATTCTCGATCTCGGTCTGCGCCGACGGAAAACTCTGCGGCGGGAGATTGCGGCATTTTCCTGAGCCAACGACCTGAGTATGGACGTCTATGATCGATGACATTTCACGGCGAAATAGTAGATGTCCCCTTCATGTTCAGCGTGATGGCAGAGCTAAGCGTCGCCCAGTTACCGCTGGACAGAGGCGCCGTCGAGGAGCTCCGCCTTTCGTTGCCGTTGTTGTCTCCGATCCGGCTCACCGGATTTACGAGGACCCGTCGTAGCGATGATCTCGAGCTCGTCCTCCGTCGGCGCGGTGATAATCCGACCTGCGTTCAGGTGCCCTTTGGGCTCGATGCTTATGACAGGGACGGGCCTCTTGAGCTGACCTGATCTTGCCGTACTTCGACAATCGTTCGCGAGAGCGAGGTGCTCTCTCGCCGGGGCATTTTCTCGTACACAATCCGTGGACGACGCCCCCTTAGGTCGCTCCTCGCGCTGCGTGATGGTATATAATATGGGCGAATGAAATCCCGCTTGAACTCCTGAAAACGTCTTCCCCGGAATCCACTTCTCTTGCCAGTTTCTCCGCCTCCGATCTCGATGCGGTTTCGCCGTCAAGATCAGATGATCGTTTTCCGCGTTTCGAAGACTGACAAGCCCGAGATGCAGAAAGTGGCGAAGGGCTTCCGGCTCACTCACCGAGTACCTCATGCGCCTCCATCAGCTCGTCGCGAGGAAGACAGCGGAGGCTGCCGGCGCGCGCCGTGGTGGGGAGCGCGCTCAAGCAGAGGTGGCAGTACCCAGGTTGACCGTGGGAAGTCAGGCCTGACACCTGTTCGCTATCGAGAGCTGGGCTGGGGTCGTTCCACTCCCACGCTCAAGCCCCCGACGAGTGATCGAAAAGTCGCCCTGCAGATGCTCTCGATCATCGAGTCATCGATCGCGCGCGGTACTTTCGAACTGCCGAAGCCAAAATCCGCCGCGACGCTCGGGGCCGTCCTGGACCGCCTTCGCGAGGAGATCCGCCGTGCGAGAAGGCGGGGACGCGCGCTTCTAACGAAAACGGTGATCGCTACCACCTCGACCGGATCCGCGGCGCCTTCGACCTCGCGCCCGGCCGCCGAGCTCGCGGTCGGAGACGCCGCTGCGATGGCCCGTCACCGCGAGTTCGCCTGGCGCTCGATTCGTCGACGCGCAGCGCTACCAGCTCGCGATTCTCCACGCGGCGGTCCTCGCGGGCGTTCCAGGAGCCGGCATTCTCGACGTCCGGATCTCTCCCGCGCGCCGGAAGCTGCCGCGCCCCGAAAACCTCCGCAACGACGGTCTGGACCGCGGACGAGCTTCAGATCGCGTGATGCAGCCGCCTCGCGCGCCCTGGTGCCAGCAGAGTGGTGGCGATCGCGCGCCCGGCTGACGCCTCCGGCAGAGCGACGTGCTCGCCCTCCCGGTGGGAGTGACGTTCGCGGGGGCATACCGCTCACCCCCGCGTGAAGAAGAGCAAGCGCCAGGAGGAGGCTTTCTCGGGAAGATCTCGTCGGAGCTCAAGCGCCGCGCTTCCACCGCGCGGCACAGTCGCCGTGGCCTCCTTTCCCTCCGAGCTGCGGCGAGGGCCCGCGGACGCGGCACGAGTTCAAGAGCCGATTGGCAGCGCACGATCCAGCGCGCGGGCTTGCTTTCCGATCATCGCCCCCGCGACGAAGGGGAAGCCGGCAGATTGCGTGACCGCCGACGCGGAATTTCTCCGACGATCTGCGCCGCACGGGCGCGACGGCCGCGCTCAACGCGCGGGCTCTCGGGAGGGCGATCGTCGCCGACGATGCTCGACCACTCGGACACCCGGACCGTCCATCGCTTTGGCGCGCACGTCCAGCAGGCGTGCTTCGGCGCTGATGCTGCGGTTCGCGCTCATCGCGAAACGGCTCCCGGTCGGGTTAATAGCGGAAACTAAATCAGGAAAAAGCGCGCGCAAGTAGCCGTCTTTCCAACAACGAAACCCTGCATCGGTGGTTCAGGGGGTCCCGGGTTCAAATCCCGAAGCGTCCCGGAACTCATCCTCAGATCTGCTGGCTCAGGTTCCCAGGAGCCGTGATTTCGGTGTATGCGGCGATAGGCTGTACCAATACCGTACGAAAACAATACACGATTCATTGCGCGTCAGGAGGCAGGGCAAACCGGCGGTTTCAATTCGCGGACGCCGCCGTGGAACGACCGGATCACTTCGATAATCTGCTCCGGGTCGAGCGGATTTCGGAAGACGGTCTTGACGTTCCGTGTCGACGAGCGCGGTACGGGAATCCTCGTCGTCCTCGACCGCCAGGACCGGTTTCAGCATCCGGCACCGATCCTGACCGGCTCGCGGTGGCCGACCGTGGTAGAATTCTCCTGTTCCCAAGAAAAGAAGCCCATTGTTGGGCGGGATCGAGGTAGTCCCTGAGCGAACGCTTCTGGGTCCACTGTAACTCCGATCGCGCGGGCAACCGCGCCTTCGAGATTCTCTCCTGAAGACCACGACGGCGAGCCGCTCGGAATCGGCGATCCGGGCGACGAAGACTCGGCCCTCGCCATCGCTTCTCAGCCGGAATCTCGAGGGTGGCCGCCCGCGCCGCGATCACCCTGGCGGCGCGCGCCGGCGTCGCCGGCGTGGATTCGGGTCGGAGCGGTAAGAGCGAGGATCCTTCCCCGGGCGGCAGTACCGAGCTAATTCGGAGGACGTCAATGGCGATTTACCGATGCGAGGCCTGCGGGCGCGAAAAGCCGGGACCACCGGCGCCGTTCTGCGAGGGCGGCGAGATGACCCACCGACGCGCGACCATGAAGCCTCGTGCGCGACATTCCACCCGCCCAGAAGGTTCGCTTGGCTCGTCCGCCGAGGCATTGACTCCAGGGCCCCACGGCTCCGTCCCACGGGCCCATTCAGAGGTGCAGAACTGGGCTAGAGCCTGCTTCAGACTCGTCAGGCGGTCCTTCGGCCTTAATCACCTCGAAGTTTAGCTACCTTCTCTTCGAAATCGTCTCCTGAGGTAGTCCCCGAGCTTCTTCGCCAACCCCTTTCCGCGGACAAAATTGACGGGTACCGATTGGTACATTTGTCACTCGTAGGTTTCTCCAACTGAGTGCAGAGCTCCAGTCCTCGTCCTCAAACTCACCGTCAGACATCTTCGCGCCACGGCGAACTCCAAGGGAAGTCATTTTCTTTTGGAGGTCCAGTTGAAGCGCCGAATATCGCCTGGTCACATCGAGCACCACGAAGAACGCAGTGTTCGCCGTGAACACCTCTCGAAAACAGAGGTCGGCGACGCTGGGCGAATTCCAGGCGCGGCCGATGGCGGGGCGCTTCCACGGCCGGTACGCAGCTCGGGGAGATGGACGCCTGGGCGAAGTCCGGCGGACGGCGCCGCAGGTTAGACCACCTTCTAACATCTATCTTCATATCGGTCGAGATATGTGCTGCATCGATCGATCCTGGCGCGCTCGCATGGGCATCTGGATTGCATCCGAATCGGCCCTAGAACCCCGGCCCCCGATTGGCGAGAAGCAAGGAGCCCGGATGCACCGCAGACCGGTCCCCCACCATCCAATCTCGGAAGCAAATGGGAAGCTCCGAAGAGAGGGCGCACAACCTGGCGTCAGAGAAATCAACCGAAGCTTCCATTGCGGGGACAGTAATGATCGATCGCCGTCACTTTTTGCTGTTGCTGCGGCAAGGCGCTGCCGCGAGTTCAAGGAGGTTAAACGCCATGAACGAAGCTCTGACTCAAACGCAACCGACGACCGGTGATCTGACCGCTATCCGTCCGTTTCGTGTAAGTTTTTCCGCAGAGGATGTCGCCGATTTGAGGCGGCGCGTCAGGGCGACTAAGTGGCCCGAGCGCGAAACAGTCAACGATACATCGCAAGGCGTGCCGCTGGCGACGGTTCAGAAACTCGCGCGCTATTGGGAGACCGATTACGACTGGCGCAAGTGCGAGGCGAAGCTCAACGCCCTGCCGCAGTTCATCACGACGATCGACGGGGTCGACATTCACTTCATTCACGTGCGTTCGAAGCATCCGAACGCGCTGCCGATCATCGTCACGCACGGATGGCCCGGCTCGATCATCGAGCAGTTGAAGATCATCGATCCGCTGACGAATCCCACGGCGACATGGCGGGAGCGCGGCGGACGCCTTCGATGTCGTGATTCCGTCGCTGCCGGGCTACGGGTTCTCCGGCAAGCCCACGGTGACCGGCTGGGATCCCATCCGCATCGCACGCGCGTGGGTCGTGCTGATGAAGCGCCTCGGATACAAGCGGTTCGTGGCGCAGGGCGGCGACTGGGGCAACGCGGTCACGGAGCAGATGTCTCTGCTGGGAGCTCCGGAGTTGATCGGCATTCACACCAACATGCCTGCCACCGTGCCGCCCGACATCGACAAGGCGGCCTTCGCCGGTGCGCCGGCGCCTGCGGGTCTCTCGGCCGACGAGAAGCACGCGTACGAGCAGCTCGCCTACTTCTACAAGCACGGCCTGGGCTACGCCAACGAGATGGCGAACCGCCCGCAGACGCTCTACGCGCATCGAGGATTCGCCGGTCGGCCTGGCCGCCTGGATGCTCGACCACGACGCGCGCAGCATGGCGCTCATCGTCGCGCGTCTTCGACGGACAGCCCGAGGGGCTGACGCGAGACGATGTCCTCGACAACGTCACGCTCTACTGGCTGACGAACACGGCGATCTCCTCGGCCCGTCTCTACTGGGAGAGCCATCTCGCGTTCTTCGCGCCGAAGAACGTCCCCATCCCGGCCGCCGTGAGCGCCTTTCGCGGAGGAGCTCTATCAGGCCCCGCAAGAGCTGGACGGAGAAGGCGTATCCCAAGCTCGTCTATTACAACCAGCTCGACAAGGGCGGGCACTTCGCGGCGTGGGAGCAGCCGCAGCTCCTGGTGGCGGACCTTCGCGCGGCGTTCAAGTCTTTGCGTTAGCGGCGTCGATCTGAGCGAGAAAGGATTCTTGCAATGAGACACATCACGCTTCGTCCGACTCTTCCTCGCGGCTCTCGTCCTCGCCGTCCTCGCCGGCGGCGCGTCTTGCCGCGCAGTCGTCCGCTTCAGCCCGCGAAGCGCGCGAGGCTCGGCGCGCTCGCCTCGACGGGCGCCGCGAAACCGACCATCGTGCTCGTCCACGGAGCCTTCGCCGACGGCACGGGGTGGCAGCGCGTCATCCCGATTTTGCAGCGGGACGGCTACGACGTGATCGCCGTCCAGAATCCCCTCGCGTCGCTCGCCGGCGACGTCGAGACGACCAAGCGGGTGATCGACGCTCAGAAGGGTCCTGTCGTCCTCGTGGGCCACTCTTACGGGGGCGCGGTGATCACGGGCGCGGCTGCCGGCAGCCCGAACGTGAAGGCGCTCGTCTACCTCGCCGCGTTCGCGCCGGAGGGTGGCGAGCCGGTCGGCGCCTTCGGTGAAAAGTACCCAGTGGACCTCAGTTCCGCGCTGCAACCCGACTCGGCCGGCTTCCTCTACGTCGATCGCGCTCGATTCCGCGAGCTCTTCTGCGCCGACGTGCCGGCGGCGGACGCCCGCGTGGCGGCGGCGACGCAGAAGCCGGTCCACAACAGCGTTTTCGGCGCCTCGGTTCCGGTCGCGGCCTGGAAGACCATTCCTCGTGGTACCTGGTGTCGCAGGACGACCGGGCGATCAACCCCGAGCTCGAGCGGTTCTACGCGAAGCGGATGAATGCGAAGACGAGCGAGGTCAAGGCGAGCCACGTGGCGTTCATCTCCCACCCGGACGTGGTCGCGCGCCTGATAGAGCAGGCGGCGGGCGCCGCGGCGAAGTCAGCGGCGCCTTCGCGAAGGAGAACGAGCGTGTCTGTCATATCGTCATCTCCCATTCGCGACTGCTTTCGCCGCCTCGAGCCGCCGCTTTCATGCTCCTGACTCGCCGATCTCGGCGGCGCCAGACGGCCCAGAGCCCTGGGATGCCAGCGGACGTGCAATCCATCCGACCGTTCCGCGTTCACGTTCCCGACACCGACCTCGCAGAGCTCCGCCGCCGGATCGCTGCGACGCGATGGCCCGACAAGGAGACCGTCGCCGATGCATCGCAGGGCGCACCGCTGGCGAGGCTCCAGGAGCTCGTGCGGTACTGGGGTAACGGCTACGACTGGCGGAACGGCGGAAGCGAAGCTCAACGCACTGCCGCAATTCACGACGAACATCGACGGGGTGGACATTCACTTCATTCACGTCCGGTCGAGAGACAAGAACGCGATGCCGCGTGCTCATCACGCACGGTTGGCCCGGCTCCGGTGTTCGAGTTCCTCAAGGTACGATCGGACCACTCACGGATCCCGTCGCGCATGGCGGCAGCTGCCGCGGACGCCTTCGACGTCGTGATCCCGTCGATTCCGGGCTACGGCTTTTCCGGCCAGCCGACTAGCCCCGGTTGGGGTCCTGAGCACGTCGCGCGGCGTCTGGGCCGGAGCTGATGAAGCGCCTCGGCTAGCACGCGCTACGTTGCGCAGGGTGGCGACTGGGGCGCCCGTCATCACCACCGAGTTGGCGCGCCAGGCGGCACCGGGTTGCTCGGATTCATCATCAACCTGCCGGCGGCGATACCGCCCGAGGTAACCGCGGCGCTCGCGCCGGCGGGCCCGCGCCGGAGCGGACTCTCCGACCAGGAACGCGCGGCGCTCGAGGGCTCGAGAGAGTACGGTATGAGCAGGAGCCGCTGCCTACTTCGTGATGCTTACGGCGCGGCCGCAGGCGGTCGGGTACGGCGCTGAACGGACTCGCCGGCCGGCCTGGCCGCGTTCATGCTCGTTCATCCGGGCTTCGCGAAGTGGACTTACGGCGCCGATGCCACGAAGAGCCCCGACGAAAGACCAGGTTCTCGACGACTTCACTTTGTACTGGCTGACGCAACAGCGCGACCTCGGCGGCGCGGCTGTATTGGGAGAACAAGGGACGAAGTCCGACCAGTTCGCCGCCATCGTGGAAGACCGACCGAGACTCACTCTCCCGGTCGCCGTCACGCATGTTCGGCGAGGACGCCTATCAGCCGTCCGGAGTCATGGGTCCGACGCGCCTATCAGCAACCTGATCTACTTCCACCAGACCGCGAAGGCGGCGCACTTCGCGGCGTGGGAGCAGCCGCAGCTCTTCGCCGACTGAGCTTCGGGCCGCTTTCCGATCGCTGCGTGTGCCGGCGAGTTGCAGTACCTGATGTACTTCAAGACCGCCGACGTTGCGGGCCTTAGGCTCTTCTACCGCGAGGCCGGGGACCCGTCGAAGCCGACCATCGTCCTGCTGCACGGTTTTCCCTCGTCGTCGCACCAGTTCCACGACCTCATTCCGCGTCTGGCGGATCGGTTTCATGTCATCGCGCCCGACTACCCCGGCATGGGATATCAGCGAGGCGCCGGACCCGACCGTCCTGCGACCGACCTTCGACGACGTGGCCACGGCCATCGACGCGTTCATCGCGCAGCGCGCGCCCGGGCCACTCATCTTGTACCTGCACGACATCGGCGGTCCGATCGGAATGCGGATCGCGACGGCCCATCCCGAGCGGATCGCCGGCCTGATTTTTCAGAACTTCACCATTTCAGTGGAGGGTTGGAACCCCGAGCGCCTGAAAGTCTACGAGCGGCTCGGCGGCCCTGAAACCCCAGAGAAGCTGGCCGAGACCGAGCAATTTGCCACCGTGGAACGCGACATGTTTCTCCACAAGAAGGGCGCGCGCCAGCCCGACGCCCTGAATCCGGACAATTGGGCGATCGACGCCTATGCGTTCTCGATCGCGGCGAATCGGGTCTTCATGTCGAGGTTGTTTATGAACCTCGCGACGAACATCCAGCACTACCCGGAATGGACCGCCTATCTGAAGGACCGGCAGCCGAAGACGCTCATCGTGTGGGGGCGAAATGACCCTCTCATCCTGCCCGCGGCCGCGGAATTCGTGAAGCAGGTTGTGCCGACGGCCGACCTGCGCTATTTCGACGGCGGCCACTTCGCGCTCGACGAGTACGCCGACGCGATCGCCGAGGCGATCATCGAGACGTTCTCCCGATGACATGGCAACCTCGATGACGTACTCCCAGCAACGTCACCGTGCGGACGCAATCTCTTCGCGTGGGGAAGAGACGTATGCGTACCGGCGCTTCTGGCGGCGACGCACCGCGTCCTCTCTTGTGTCTGCAACACTTCATGGGGACGCTCGACAATTGGGACCCGGCGGTTACCGATCCACTTCGCGTCCGGCCGAGAAGTCATCCTCTTCGACAACGCCGGCGTCGGGCGGTCAACCGGCAAGGTCCCGGCACGATTGCCCGGATGGCGGGGCATGCGATCGCCTTCCTCGACGGCTTGGGTGTGGCGACGTGTGACGTGCTCGGATTTTCCCTCAGGAGGAATGGTCGCGCAGCAGATGGCGCTGGACCGCCCCTCGATTTTCCGCCGGATGATTCTCGTTGGGACCGCGCCGCGGCGGCGAGACATCATGCACCTGGAGAAACCGAGTCTGGCCAGACACCTCGGGGATCCGACGCTCAAGGGATACGCAGTGTTGCAGAAGATTTTCTTTGCGCCGACGCCGTCGAGCCAGGCGGCTGGAGGAGCGTTTATCGAGAGGCTTGCACAACGAAACGAGGACCTCGACACCGCATCCGGACCGGACCGTCGCCGCCGCGCAGATGGCGGCGTTTCGTGAGTGGGAGCAATCGACGGGGACGCGCTTCGGCGATCTCAAGGGCATCCATCAGCCCACGCTTGTCGTCAATGGGATCCACGACGAAATGATTCCCGTCTCGAACTCGTACCGGTTGGCCGAGAGCCTTCCGAACGCCGTACTTCTCGTGTGCCCGGACTCCGGACACGGTTCCCTCTTCCAGTTTCACGACTCCTTCATCACCGGCACGCGGCGGCATTCCTCGCGTCGGACTTGCCGTTCGCACCTACTGAGGCCGCATGTCGGAGATGAGATCGGAGAGGTGCACGAACAAAGTCCAGCGGATCTCGCTTGCCGCGATCCTGGCCGGCGCCGCCGCCATCATCGCGCCGGCCGGGGTCCCGGCCCCGATTCCCAGGAGGTGCTGATACGCCCGCAGCTGTCTCGGCTACCGATCGAAGGCGAATTCCCGTCCCTCGCCGGCGCGACGGCGTGGCTCAACTCGCCGCCGTTGACCGCCGAGGACCTGCGCGGGAAGGTCGTCCTCGCCGACATCTGGACCTACACCTGCATCAACTGGCTGCGCACGCTTCCCTACGTTCGGGCCTGGGCCGCGAAATACAAGGACCAGGGGCTCGTCGTGATCGGCGTGCACTCGCCCGAGTTCGAGCTTCGAGAAGGACCTCGAGAACGTCCGCCGCGCCGTGAGGAAGGCATGGGGATCGACTATCCGGTCGCGGTCGACAGCGACCATGCGGTGTGGCGCGCCTTCAACAACGAATACTGGCCGGCTCTCTACCTCGTCGACGCGAAGGGAAAGATTCGATATCACCAGTTCGGCGAGGGCGAGTACGAGCGGACGGAGAAGGTCATCCAGCAGCTGCTGATCGAAGCCGGGGCGACCGGCGTCAGCCGCGAGCTGCGCAAAGGTCGACGCCCGCGGTCCGGAGGTGGCGGCCGACTGGAGCAGCCTCAAGTCCGGCGAGAACTACGTCGGCTACGAGCGCACCGAGAACTTCGCCTCCCCGGCGGCGCGGCTCGGGACAAGGCCCGCGTCTACTCCAACCCGTCCTGACTGAGGCTCAACCAGTGGGCGCTCTCCGGCAACTGGACGCTGGGACCGCAGGCCGCCGTGCTGAACGGGCCCACCGGGCGGATCACGTACCTCTTTCACGCCCGCGATCTCCATCTCGTGATGGGGCCAGTGGCGCGGGAAGTCGGCGCGATTTCGGTCCTCATCGACGGACATCCGCCGGGCCCGGCGCACGGGACCGACGTGGACGCGCAGGGAAACGGTACCGTCTCGGATCAGCGCCTGTATCAGCTGATCCGGCAACCCAAGCGGCGTCGAGGATCGCGAGTTCCAGATCGAGTTTCTCGAACCGGGCGTGCGAGGTCGCCTTTACGTTTCGGCTGGGAACAGAGAGGAGGTCCACATGAAAACGGCTCGAATCATGGCGGTGGCGGGGCTGGCGATGGGAAGCGCCCTGGCGCTTACACAGCGCAGCAGGCGCAGGCGCAAGCGCCGGGAATCACCCGCACCGATCTCCAGCAACACGATCTCAGCGTCCCCGGACGCGAGGCCGTCCAGGTGCTCGTCGCTTTTGCGCCGGGGTGGTGGCCCCGCGGCACAGTCATCCGGGCGAAGAGATCGTCTATGAAGTCGAAGGCTCACTGGAGTATCGGTTGGACGGCAGGCCGCCGGTGACACTCAAGGCCGGAGAGGTCCTGTTCATCCCGGCCGGAACGATCCACGAGGTCAGGAACGTCGGCAGCCGGCAACGCGGCGTGAGCTCGCGACGTATGTCGTCGAAAAAGGCAAGCCGCTCCTCGTGCTGGCGAAGTGAGGTCGATCGCGTTCTCACAGGGAGGGTCCGATGAACCCTGACAATGACGCGACCATCGAAGCGCGCGCCGGGAAGGTCGACATGAAGCTCGAGGTCGTCGTCGTCCCCGTCGCGGACGTCGACCGCGCGAGAGGAGTTCTACCGGAGCCTCGGATGGAGGCTGGACGTCACGCCGCCCGGCGTGGTCCAGCTCACGCCCCCGGCTCCGGGTGCTCGGTCCAGTTCGGGGCGAATCGGACGTCGGCTGCGCCCGGGTCCGCCCAGGGCCTGTGGTTGATCGTCTCCGACATCCAGGCGGCCCTGGACAAGCTGGCCGATGCCGGCATCGAGGCGGACGAGGTCTACCACATCGGCGCGGAGCGGCAAGGCCGGCGGTCTGGATCCCGAGCGCCGCAGCTATCGCTCGTTCGCTTCGTTCAGCGACCTCGACGGCAACCGCTGGCTGTTCCAGGAGATCACGACCCGGCTTCCCGGGCGCATCGACTCGGGCGTGACGTCGTACGGCTCCGCCAGTGATCTGGCGAGCGCGATGCGACGCGCGGAGGCCGCCCACGGCGAGCATGAGAAGCGCACCGGTGCAGCGCGACGCGAACTGGCCCGACTGGTACGCCGCGTACATGGTGGCGGAGCAGGCCGGTGCGGAGCTGCCGTCGTGAGCGATTCAGATTGGCGTCTGGACGTCGACAGAAGAGAGAGGAGAGATCCCATGACCAGACCCGAACCAGCTGGAAGACTCCACGCCTTCCCGCCGAAACTTCTTGCTCAGCGGGCAGAAGCCCTCGTACCGCCGCTGGCGCGTGCCATCGGCGGGCGAGGCCGCCGAGACGAAATCTGCGTCTCCAACGGCCCGCTCATCAGAGAACCGGGCAGCATGACGGCAACACGATCACGACCAAGGACGGCACGCAGATCTACTACAAAGACTGGGGCAAGGGGCAGCCTGTCGTGTTCAGCCACGGCTGGCCGCTCTCGCGCCGACGCGTTCGAAGACCAGATGTTCTTTCTCGCCTCGCACGGCTATCGCTGCATCGCGCACGACCGCCGCGGCCACGGCCGCTCCAGCCAGCCGTGGAGCGGCAACGACATGGATCACCTACGCCGACGACCTCGCGGCGCTCGTCCAGGCGCTCGACCTGAAGAACGCGATCCACGTCGGCCACTCGACCGGCGGCGGCGAGGTCGCCCGCTACATCGGCCGCCACGGCACGAAGCGCGTCGCGAAGGCCGTGCTGATCGGCGCCGTGCCGCCCACGATGCTGAAGACGGCTGCCAATCCCGGCGGCACTGCCGATGCGAAGCGTTCGACCAGATCCGCGCCGGCGTGCTCGCGGACCGCTCGCAGTTCTGGAAGGACCTGAGCATGCCGTTCTACGGCTATAACCGGCCGGGCGCGAAGGTCTCGGAAGGCGTGCGCGAATCGTTCTGGCTCCAGGGATGATGTGCGGACTGCCGGCGTCGTACTTCTGCATCAAGGCCTTCTCGGAGACGGACATGACCGAGGACCTGAAGAAGTTCGACGTCCCCACGCCTCATCCTGCACGGCGATGACGACCAGATCGTGCCGATCGCCGACTCGGCGATGCTTTCTTCGAAGCTCATCAAGGGCTCGACCTGAAAGTCGTCAAGGGCGCGCCGCACGGCATGTGCACGACCTTGAAGGACGAGATCAATGCCGATCTCCTGGAATTCATCAAAGGCCGAGGAGGGCAGTCACGCGCTTCAGACGAAAGGAGGAAGACCATGAACCCGAATCTCAAGCACGATCGGCGCCTGTTCCTGAGAGCGGCGACGCTGGCCGCCGCCGCAACTCGGCTCGGGATTTCGAAGACCGCCGAAGCCCGGCCTCCGGAGACAAAGTCGGCCGCGAACCCCGCTTCGAAAGGGGGAACGCGTCCTTCGGGCCGCTCAAACGGATCGATGCGGGCATCCTCAACGTGAGCTTACGCCGAGGCCGGCCCTGCCGACGGTCCCCCAGTCCTCCTCCTGCACGGCTGGCCCTACGACATCTACAGCTTCGTCGACGTCGCCCTCTCCTGGCGGCGCGGGGTTAGCGGTCATCGTGCCGTACCTGCGCGGCTACGGCCCGACGCGGTTCCATCTCGAGCGACGCTGTCCGGAGCGGCCAACCGGTGGCAGTCGCCGCGACGCGATTGACCTGATGGATGCGCTCAAGATCGAGAAGGCGGTCCTCGCCGGCTTCGACTGGGGCGCGAGGACGGCAAACATCATCGTCGGTACTCTGGCCCGACCGCTGTCGAGCGACGGTTTCCGTGAGTGGATATCTGATCGGGAGTCAGAAGTCGGGCATGGCACCGCTGCCGCCGAGCGCCGAGCTCCAGTGGTGGTACCAGTTCTATTTTGCGACCGAGCGCGGCCGCGCCGGCTATGACAAATACCGGCGCGACTTCACGAAGCTCATCTGGCAGCTTGCCTCGCCGAAGTGGAAGTTCGACGACGCCACCTTCGCCCGCAGCGCGACGTCGTTCGACAATCCGGACCACGTCGCGATCGTCATCCACAACTACCGCTGGCGGCTCGGGCTCGCGGAGGGCGAGTCGAAGTACGACGAGTACGAGAAGAAGCTCGCGGGAGCTCCGGTCATCCCCATTCCGACGATTACGATGGAAGGCGACGCCAACGGCGCGCCCCATCCCGAGCCCAGCGCCTACAGAGGAAATTTTCAGGCAAGTACGAGCACCGGAACGTCACGGGGGCATCGGTCACAACCTTCCTCAGGAGGCGCCGGCGGCGTTCGCCAAGGCTGTCATCGACGTCGACCATTTCGGCAAGTGAACTGGAGAACCGGCGCGAGTCGTCGATCATGCCAAGCACGGTCAGTCGTGGCCGTCACTACTGGCCGCCGTCGCCGTCGCGCTGCGATCGCCCGGGCAGGCCCCGGGGAGGACCAGATGAGGACAACCAGCCGATGGGCAATTGGCTTAACGCTTTCTCTTCGCGTTCACCCTGCGGGGAGTGCAAGAGTCCGATCACCCAACGCATGCATCGACCACCAATGCGGCGTGGACTGAGCTGACCTCCAGCATGGAAAAGATGCATCAGGCGATGAGCTCGGTCGCCCCGTCGGACGACAGCGATAGGGACTTCGTCCGGCTGATGCTCCCGCACCATCAGGCGGCCATCGACATGGCAAAGGCGGAGGTCCTGTTCGGGAAGAGCCCCGAAATGCGAAGGCTGGCGCAGGAGATCATCACTGACCAGCAGTCGGAGATCGACTTGATGCAGCTCTGGCTGAAGAAGCACGATCCTGTGCGGCAGAAGAGCAAACGATCTGCCGATTCGGGCCCGAAGGAGGACTGAGATGCAAAGGCTTCGCTGGTTTTCTCTGTTCTGGCTCACATCTGCCGCGTTCGCACAGCAAGTGCCTTGGGGACGGCCGGACGTCCCCATCTCGAACCGCGATCGTGTCTACGCTGGCGAGCAGTTCTCCAACACCGTCTCGGTCATTGATCCCGCCTCCAACAAGCTTCTGGGGGTGATTCGACTCGGCGACGTTCTGCCGGCGAACCTCTCGCCGCTGTACCGCGGTCAGTTGCTCGTGCACGGCCTCGGATTCTCGCCCGATGGCCGAACCTCGCCGTGGTGTCGATCGGCTCCAACTCGGTGACGTTCATCGACACCACCACCAATGCCGTCAAGCACGTGGCCTACGTCGGCCGCTCGCCGCACGAGGCGTTCTTCACGCCGGACGGCAGAGGAGCTCTGGGTCACGGTCCGCGGCGAGGACTACGTCGCCGTGCTCGACGGCGCGACTTACCTGGAGAAGAGCCGGATCAAGCTTTCGAACGGTCCCGGGATGACGGTCTTTTCGTCCGACGGGAAGTATGGCTACGTCTGCTCGAGCTTTACTCCGGAGACATCGGTCGTATCGGTTGCCGACCGTAAGGTCGTCGGGCAGATGAAACAGGATTCCCCCTTCTGTCCCAACATCGCCGCGACGCCGGAGGGCGACCAGGTCTGGCTGACGCTTGAAGGATGTCGGCAAGACCATGGTCTTCAACGCAAAGCCGCCGTTCCAGGTGCTCAAGACTCTCGATACCGGTCCGATCACGAATCACGTCAACATCGTGCGCAACGCGCGCGGCCGTTTCGCGTACGTCACCGTCGGTGGGTTGAACCAGGTCCTGGTTTTCCGCACCGACACGTTCGAGCAGGTCGCCCGCATCGACGTGGGCGAGCTCCCTCACGGCATCTGGCCCTCGGGCGACGGTTCGCGCGTCTACGTCGGCATCGAGAACGCAGACGAGATGACCGCCATCGACACGCTCGAGAACAAGGTCGTGGCCACGATCCCGATTGGCCAGGCCCCGCAAGCCGTGGTTTATGTGCCCAACGCGGTACCGACCGGGGACGGAACGGCAAACCTGCAGCCACTCGGCGCCGCCGGCCGGCGCGCGCACCTCGTGCTCGGACCAGCCGGCGGCGCTGCCATGACGCGCGTCTCGCTGTTCGACCAGGGGCTGACGCAGATGCTCCAGGCCGCCGTCACTGGCCTCGAAGCGAGGACTTCCTACGTGCTCGCGCTTTCCGCGGACCCCAGGGCGCAGGACCGCTCGAGCCACTGGCGAGCTTCACCACCAATCCCGCGGGCGCCGCCATCGTCAACGCCGTAGGTCCGATACGCCAAGTCGTTCGGAGCAACGCCCCGGCTCTGAGACGCTACCTGGTCATCGCGCGCGGCACGGCGCCCGAGATCGGTCCGGATCGCGCAGGTTCAGAAATAAGGAGAACGAGCGGACGAGACGGTCGCGGGCCGGCTCAGACGCTCCGCACGGCGCAAACCGCGAGGCCGATCGTGATCGCGTCCTCGAGGAGTGCGATCGGGAAGCCCCGGCCGCCGGCGGCCTGCGTCAGGCGCGCGCGGAGTTCATAGCCGCCGAGCGTCCCCACGACGGCACCGGCGATGGCGGCGACGGCCGCACCGAGCGGGATGGCGCGCCCCGAGGAAGCGAGCGCCAGCCCGCACAGCACGCCGGAGATGATCCGCCCCGCGAACGAGGGCGCCGCCTTTCGGCTCTGAATCCACGACGACTTGTCCGCACCGAGCTCGAAGAGCGCCGCGGCGGTTAGGACCCACGGCGTCACGGCGGAGCCCAAAAAGGCGAGCGGCGTCCCGGCGAGCTTCAGCCAGCCGAGCCGCGCCGCCCAGCTCGCGACCGCCGGCGCTGTAAACGTGCGCAGACCGGCCGATATCCCGATGAGAAATGCGAATACGTAGACCACTTCGGGCGGAGCTTAACCTACGGAAGATGACTTGCGATCAATACCTTGGTCTAATTGATCCGCGGCTGGTTCGGAGCACCGGCACGCGATGGCGCACGCGAAAGCGAGCGGGCGCCCGGTTATCGCGTCCGCTGAGCCCGGGGAGCGATGGCTGTACTGCTATTTCGATGACGCCATGGTCGAGTTATTGAGGGAGGTCACGAGAATCATGAAAGAAAACGAAAAGCGGGTCCGCGATTTCTACGAGGCAATCGTCCCCGGCCACCGCGAGCGGGTGGCCAGTCTGCAATCCGCCCATGTCGTCTACGAGTTGCCGGAAGGAATGCCAACGGGAGGCGGCCGTTTCGAGGGCGTTGCCGTGCGAGATGAGTTTCTTCCCAAGTTCTACGGGGCCTATGACGTCCGGCTCGTGCCCGAGGAATTCATCACCTCGGGAAAGCACGTGACCGTCGTCGGTCGCCTCGTGGGAAAGACTCGGGACGGTGGAGTGCCCGTAAATGTGCCGTTCGTCCACGTGTGGACGGTTCGAAGCGACATCCTGACACGAATGCGCGTGTTTACGGACACGGCGCTGTTGGCAAAGGCGCTCGGTCAGTAGCGCATGGAGAAGCCCTCGATCTGGCTGGCGGCCGGACTCCGAACTCCGTTTGCCCGCGTGGACGGGCCCCTCGCAAGCCGCGACGCGATGGCCTTTGGCGGCGCCCCTCGTCAGGGCGATGGCGGAACAGGCCTCCGGTCCCATCGACCTCGGGGTCTGGGGGTCCGTCGTTGGAAACCTCGCGTACAGCAATCTCGCCCGGGAGATCTGGCTGGAGGCGGGCCTCGATCCTCACGTGCCGACGTTCACGACGATCCTCCAGTGTTGCACGAGCATGGTGGCGGCATTTGAGGCCGCCGCGATGCTGCGGGCGCGGAACAACGGCGCGGCGCTGGCGATGGTCGGCGGCTCCGAGAGCATGAGCCGCGTGCAGATTGGCCTCGGCGCGAATCTTTCCGTCTGGCTCCGAAGGCTCACCCAGGCGAAAACGGCGGGCCGCCGGCTCGCAGCGCTGCGGGCGCTGAGGCTCCGGGACGTGCGGCTCTACGTGCCCGAAATCAAGAACCGCGCCACCGGGAAGAGCATGGGCGAGCATTGCGAGGAGATGGCGAAGACCTGGAACATCGGCCGCCGGGAGCAGGACGAGTTCGCGCTCGAGAGCCACCGAAGAGCGGTTGCCGCCCAGGACCGCGGCGGGGCCGGCGATCTCATCTCCGTCGATGGCCTGGGCCTCGACCAGTTTCCCTCGCCGCGACACCTCGCTCGAGAAGCTGGCATCCCTGAAGCCGGCGTTCGATCGAGAGCACGGGACGATTACCGCCGGAAACAGCTCGCCGCTGACCGACGGAGCCGCCGCACTCTGGGTCGCGACCGACGAGGGCGTGGCCCGGTTGCCGGGCAGTATCCCCGCGTTCGGCTGGTCGATTCCGAAATCGCCGCGGTCGACCTCTTCCGCGAGGGGCTTCTCATGGCTCCCCGTCGCGGCGATTCCTCGTCTCGCTATCCAGGCACAACATGAAGTACGAGGACGTCGCGCTCTGGGAGATTCATGAGGCGTTTGCCGCGCAGGTTCTTTGCAACATCAAGGGACTCGAGGCCCCCGATTACGTCCGGGAGAAGTCAGGCGTCGCGCATACATTTGGCCGTTTTCCGGCGGAGCGCGTGAACCCGAACGGAGGCAGTGTGGCGCTCGGCCACCCCTTCGCCGCGACGGGAGCCCGGATCCTGAGCCAGGCCGTCGCGAGAGCTCGCCGCCATGGAGAAGGGAAGTCGGGCGGTCGTGAGCGTCTGCGCGGACGGCGGTCTGGGCACCGTCGCTCTCCTGGAGCGGTAATGGCGGAATCTGGGTCGACTGACGATTGAGTTCAAGCGTGCGAATGCCACTCGTTGACGACCGCTCTCGCGATGGCGTATCCGAATCTTTATCCGAATAGTGGGTTACGACGGGCTACAAGGCGCTACAACGCGTCATCGATAAACCGTTGACTGAGTTGGAGAGAGGGGAGGGCTACCGGGATCTGAAGGCTTTCAAATCCCGGCGTCCCGATCCAAATCGTCACTTCCGCAGCCTTCCACTGACGCGCGTCCGCTTACGCTCCCACATCGCGAACCTCCTCGCTCGGTTTTATCGCCATCGGCGTCGTGCGCGAACACCGAGTTTTCGACGGTGATGAAGGTCGTCGCGGTCTCGACGACCGTCGTGGTGTCGTCGGAGTCCCCCTCCTCGACACGCGCCGGCATCCCTCGGGAACGGCCTTCGACAGGGCGGGCTGAAGTCGATCCCGACGGCACGCGACCCGTGGGTGATCCTGCAGCAGACGCCGGGCGCCCTCGTCGACCAGCATCTTGCGAGACCCTGCCGACGGCTGGTGAAGTTGTTGATCCGGGGCGGGTTGAAAGCAATCTCTTCCCCCTCCGGCGCGACTACTCCGTGCCCGCCCTCCCGCCTGTGATTTGCGAATGTCCCCAAAACGTCTCCCTTCCGATGATATGGAGTGGAACAAAACCGGGGGCGATCATGGTCGATCACGACGAGCCCTCTCAGATCCCATTCCGTCAGACGCCGGCGCCGCAGGTTCGGAGGCTCGCCGTTTCCTTCCGCTCTCCTGGCGGCAACCCTCCTCGCGACGATCGACGGGTGCAGCTGCAAGTCGATTCAGCTCGCGAAGGCGATCGTCAAGCCGCTCTCGACGAAGCCCGCCGATTTCACCATCAAGGGCTACGACCTCCCGGCCAACGCCGGATCGGGTCACGCCCTCGCCGGCGCCGCGCGGGTCGAGATCACTCCCTCGCCCGGCTATCCGAACGGCGGCGACGGCCCGGCCGGCGGCGTCTCGCGGGGCACGTGGACGAAGCTCTATGCGCGCGCGCTCTATCTCGAAGGACGGCGGCGGCAAGCAGGTCGCCCTCGTTTCCTGCGATCTCTTCGCGGTGCCCGAATCGCTCCGCTTCGCGGCGGCGCGTATCTATAACACCGAGACTCCCAAGAACCCGAAGGTGAGCCCGCTCCCACCCCTCGTCCCGGAGCGCATCATCGTCGCGGCGACGCACACGCACCAGGGGCCGGGCAATTTCCTGGCGTCCGCCGTCCAGAACATGTTCGGCTCGCCGTATTCCGGATTCGACCGGGAGCTCTTCGAGCATCTGGCGCACGGCGTGGCCTCGGGCGATCGCCCGTGCCGCCCACGACGCGAGGAGCCACGCCGGCGAGCATCCGACCGTCCGCGTCTTCTCCGCCGAGGCATACGACGGCGAGCCGGAGTCTTATCTCCGGAACCGCGCACGCGCAGGCCTTCGACCTGAACCCCGAGCGGGACGACATCATGGCCGCGATCAGCCCGATCCCGACGAGCGACAATTGCACGGACCGGCGCCGGTGCCTGCACGAGGACGGCACGATCGACCCGACGCGCCACGAGGGCGAGCGCTGCGAGCCTCTCGCGTTCTGGAACTCGACCGGCTGCCCGCGGCTTCGTGCCGTCGATCCACGGCTGACGCTTCTCGAGGTCCGCCGCGGGAGCACGGGGAGCCCCGCCGAATCGCGCTCCTCGCCTTCTTCGCGGCCCATCCCACCGTCCTGCTGCCGGACTCGCCCTTGTACAGCAGCGACTTCACCGGGATCGCCGTGCGCGCGTCGAGCGCAAGTGGACCACAAGCGGCGGAGAACCCGTCGTCGCCTTCTTCAACGGCGCAGAAGGGGACGTCACAACGCGGCGAGGTCGCGCGCGACGTGCAGGAGACGCGGCGCATCGCCGACCAGTGGGCCGCGAGCATCGAAGCCGCGCTCGCCCACGGGAATCCCCGACGAGGAAATCACGATCGCGGCCGCGACGACGGACGCCGCATCCTACCGCCCGGACAAACACGGGAATGCGCCGCAGCGCTGCTCGTTCGATCAACCGGAACCGACGCTGACCCTTGCGCGCAATCCCCAGTTCGGGGTCGCGGGCATCGGCGGCGCCGAGGACGACCGGACCATCCTCTCGGGGATCTCGGCTGGCGCGAGGACGTCCGCGGCCCGCCGACCGACGGCCAGGGCCCGAAGTTCCCCGGCCTCGACGTGAGCGTCGCGCGTGGGATCCACATCACGGAGATCCTGGCGCCTCCCGAGAGCTTCCCGAACCATCTGCCCGTGACCTGGGCGAAGATCGCGTCGCTCGAGATCGGCGCGATTCCCGTCGAGATGACGACGGAATGGCCTTCCGGCTCCGCCGCACGCTCGGCCTCTCTTCCGACCGCTTCGTCTTCATCGGTCTCGCCAACGACTACGCCGACTACTGCGCGAGCCCCGACGAATACATGGCGCAGGAGTGCGTCGGCGCTTCGACGCTCTGGGGTCGAACGAAGGCCCGGTCCTCGGATGCGCGCTCGGGACCTCCGGTCGGCCGGTGCGCGGCCGCCGGAACCTTCCGTCCGGAAGATGAAGGTCCACCCAGGGGCGAACCCCCGAGCGCTTCGGGTACGCCTTCCTCGGCGAGGGCCGAAACGCACCCGACGAGGAGCTCGAGGAAGATCCTGAGGGATCGCGACGACCTGCCCGCGCGGAAGCTTCCTGGGCGACGTGGGATGTTGACGCTCGACGAAAAAGGACACGCCCGCGACGTCCCCGTGGATCATTCGACGTCTTCGAAGAATCCGGCGGCAGCGTGGGAGGCTCGAACGACGTCCGACGGAACGCTCGACGACAGCGGCGGGTTCGACCTCGTGACGATGCTCATGGATCCGGGCTCGCGGAAGGAGACGCGACCGCGCCGATGGGCGGCAATCTGGATCGCGCCGATCCTGGAAGAGCCCGCACCCGACGGCCGCTTCCTCATCCGGATCGCCGGGGACGGAGCCCCGCGGTGCTCGGCGCCGTTCGTGGTCTCGCACGGCACTTCGCCGTCGCCGTTCCACGACACCGCGACACCCGAGAAATGTCCGGCGGGGCTGCTGCCGCGCTCCGCCGGAAGCGAAACATCGTCGATCCCGGGAGGTGAGCCATGAGAATGCGTACCGCCCTTCTCCTGCTCTCGATCGCCGTCTCCGCCGCGCCGCTCGAGGCCACGCCCGGCTCGAAGTTCGCGGCCAAGGAGGTCGCCCGCTTCGCGCTGCGAGGCACCGTCCGGGACCGTCATGGTCAGGCGGTTCCGGGAGCCACCGTCGTCGCCATCCTCGGGGAATCGAAATCGTCGGTGGTCACCGACGCGAACGGCGTCTTCCGGTTCTCGCTGCCGGCCGGTACGTACCGGGTGAGCGTGGCCGCTCGCGGGTTCGCCACGGCCTATCGGAACGACGTGAAGGTCGAAGCCGGACAAAGCGCCGAGCTCGCGATCGTCGTCGGCGTGCCTGTCGCGGCGAAGGATCACGTCCACGCAAAGCCACCGATCGCGATCGCTCCTCCTCCGCCGCCGGTCGTGCTCGAGGAGAGAATCGAAGTAGCTGCGCCGCCGCCTCCACCCGCGCCGCCGGCACCGCCCCCTGCGGTTCCCCGCCAGCGCCGCCGCCGCCCCGGTCCTCCTCCCCCGGGCCCGTCGCCGGAGGCCCCGCCTTTCGCCGCCGCCGACGGCCACTCGGCCGCGAGCGGCCTCTACTGGAACGAGTGGCTCGAAGGGGAGGGACACAAGCGGCTTCGGTGGGTCCCCGAGCCTCCGCCCGACGTCGCGCCATCGGAAACCGAACCGACCAATCTGATCATCGATCTCTCGCTCGCGGATCTTTCCTGCCTCGCGAACGCCGGCGTCGCCTCGGCTGGTATCACGCCCGACCTCGCTGTCGCGCTCGGCGGCAAGAGGCAGGTCAAGGTCCTTCCCGTGGCAGTTGGCGATGTACTTGCGCTGGAACCGAAGAGCTCGCGGTGGCAGCTGCTCCCGATCAATTTCGACAAGCTCCAAACGACCTCGGTGACGTTGCCGACCGTCCCGATGGACGACGCTGCGTTCCTGAACTTCGCGCGGACCGCGAGCGTCCTCGAGAAACCGGAGTCGGATCCGCAGTCGAGGTGGAGCCCGATCCTCGTGCAGATCTACGGGGTCAAGAGGGGATGCGGCGCCGTGGCGCTGTCGGTTTGGGACGAAAACCTCAGGCATCCGCTCGATCAGCTGTTCTTCCCGGTCGCGGTCGGCCCGGTGAAGTGCGGCCTGATGCCCGGGGGCTCGGGCCTGAGCGCAGCCCTCCTCCGGCGGTACGGGTCCGATTCCGGCGATTACGACGCGGCGCTCCATGTCTTCGAAATGCCGAAATCCAGCGGGACATCGGCCGTCTTCGTGGCACGCGGCGATCCGCGCCCCGCGTCTGGAAGCTGGAACGCCCGCTCTCCGGAACTCCCGGAGGCCATGGGACCGGATCTCGGCCGCGCCCGAGACGCGGAAACTTACGACGTGAAGGAAGCTTCCCGCACGCTCATGACCGAGCTCTTCGTTCGGGGCGATAGCGCCGCGCAGGCGGCCGCTCGACGTGCTGAAGCAACTCCGCACGACGCCAGGAAAGACGATCTACGCCCGAATCGTCACGAGGGATGGTAAGAACCTTCCCTTACCCTGGGCCTGATCGACGTTGGCGGCGGCGTGCCGCTGGGATCGGTCGCCACGATTGCGACACCGTTTCCCCGCGACAGCACGGGGGGGCCCCCGTCCGGTTGCATCAACCAGCGCGTGATGATCTCGGACAACGAAAGTTCACGGGCATCCTGCCGCGGCCCTCCGGCGGTCCGCTCGTCGGATCCGAGAAGGCGCGGGAGTATTTCGAAGCGGCATCCTCCGGGCGGGTTGCTCTCGTCCTCCTCGGTCATCACGCGAAGGAAACGGAACAGCTCGTCTTCGAGGCCGAGGAGGCGCCTCGCCCGATAACCCCCGCGTCCCTGACCCGAAGGTTCGACAGCGGCGTGGGCTTCTTCATGGTGTGCGGCCTGGCGACGGCGCCGAAGACGCGAGGCATGACAACCTGGCTCGAAAAGTTCGGCGTTCAGGAATCGACGCCGCGGTCGCATCACCGTTCGAGATCGAGGCGGACACGGCGCAACAGTTCCTCACCGCCGTTCAGCGGGTCCTGGCGGCGACGCCGGCGACGTCCTCGATCAGTCTCGCCGAGCTCTACGCGGCGGCGATCAAGCGCATGGATGAGAAGCGGGCCTGGGAGGCGTTCGAATACGTCGTCGTGGGCGACGGCTCGATCCGGCTTTGTGGGGAGGGATCATGAGAACGTCCGCGCTCGGCCTGGTCCTGGTGACGACGGCGATCGCCTGCGCGGCGGCGCCGGTCTCGGCGCCCGCGCTGGCGTTCACGGCGCCCCGCCGGCCGCCGCCGGAGAGCGTCTCACCGTTTTCATCAGCGATCTGCACTTCCGGGCCGCCCGATCCGGCGGACATCTCCGCTATTCACCGCTCGACGATTTCCGCTGGCCTGCCGCGCTGCACGGGTTCCTCGCCGAGATCTCGCGCCTCGGCAAGGGCAACACGGACCTCGTCGTCCTCGGCGATCTCTTCGAGCTGTGGCAGCATCCCGCCACACCGTGTCCGGACCGCGGCGCTGATTTCGGCTGCTCGGAAACGGAAATGGGAGACGTGGCGGCGCCGGTCTTCGCCCGCCACCACGCCGAGCTCGTCGATCTCTGGAGCTTCGCCGAGCAGGGCAGCAACCGCCTGTTCATCGTCCCGGGAACCACGACGCGACGCTCCTCTCCGACGCGATCTGGCGCCGGTTGAGCGAAAGCATCGGGCATCCGGCCGCGCGCGTGACGCGCTCGACCGACGGTCGGTGGACGTCCGCCGACCGGCGGATCATGGCGGAGCACGGCCACCAGATCGGACCGGACGTCTCGGGGTTCGGGGGCTGGCCGAAGATCCTGACTTCCGCGAGCGACGGCCTCCGCTTCCGGCGTCCGTGGGGCGAGCTCTTCGTGCAGCAGTTCTTCGACGGCGTCGAGAAGACGATGCCGGTGATCGACAACATCATTCCCCAGTCATGCGGAGTCTCGCTCCTGCAGAAGAAAACGAGGCTTCGCCGGCAACGCGAAGGACGTTGCCCGCTTCCTGGCGTTCAATGTCTTCCACACGTCGATCTCGCAGCTCGCGACTCTGGGGTTCCATCCCGGGAGAGGAGGCGACGAAAGACCCGACCCACGGATGGGACGTCCGGACCGGCCGGGCGCTCGAGGAGCGGCTCTTCGCGGACGCGCTCCCGCGGAACGATCCGCTGCGGGCGGGAATCCTCGACTCGGCGAACGCCGCCTGGGACCCGTTCCGGGAGGAATTTCGCTCGATCGCCGCGGACCCGGCGCAGCTCCCGGACGAGGGCGTCGTCGACCTCTGCGACCGGATCGCGTCGCTGAGAAGAAAGCCGAGCCGGCGGAGCCGTGCACAATCGATGCAGCAACAAGAAGCTCTTCTCCGCCGTCGCGGGGCTCGCACCGAACGCGATCCCTCTCCCATCATCTGGAGGACCTGTACGCCGGGAACCACGAGATCCGCACGTTCGTGTTCGGCCACACGCACCAGCCGGCGACGGCGTTGATCATCAAGCTCCGGTCGAACCGCCAGGTCACGGTCGTCAACGACGGCGCCTTCCAGCGCCTGATCAGCCCGGCGGTGCTCGATCGGATCGCCAAAGACAAGGCGGAAACGGCGCGCCGGATCCGCTCAGCCTCTCGCCGGAGGACCTCCCCCTGCTACTCGGCCGTCCTGATCCGCACCGGCAACGTGCAGAAGATCGAGCTCGACAACTGGAAAATGAAGGAGAGCGATTCCTCGGGGGCCTGGGTCGACATCTGCGATCCCGCCTGCGGCCGGATCGCGGAGGCGTGCAAGAGCCGGCAGTGAGTGTACGGCCCCCGCTCTACAGGCACCCCGGCTTCGGTGCGCCTGCTTTCAACGATCATCTCGATGCTGCTTGACTCACCGGCCGCTTTTACCTCCAAGAGGTGCGACGAGAGATCACAAGGTCTCGGAAATCGGATGTCCTTGAATCTCTCTTTCATCACGAAAACCACTTTCCCGGCGCCAGCATTTCGGCGAAGCCGAGCCGGATTCCTGATGTTCTGACTCTTCATCCATTGCGTGGCCGACCGGCGCAGCTGTTGCCCCTCGTCGCCGCCGAGTAGCTCGCCGCGCCGGAGGCGGGTGATCGCCGAATAGAGGGCCATGTCGGCGCCGTCCAGTGCTCCTCGGCGAGATACGAGGCAAGCCATCGCCTTTTTCAGGATCGCCTCGGATCGACGCGATGCCGGCCCGCGCGAGCGTGGCCATCGCGCTTCCCCAGGACGTCCGCTCGCGATCGATCAGACGCGCCGCCGCCTCCGCTTCGCGAAAGCGTGACTCCGTCTCGGAGGAGGCCGAAAGCGCGGCCGCCGCGATGGCGCTTCGCGCCAGCAAATGCAGCCACTCGATTCGGAGGTGATAGATCCTCAAGAGCCGCGACCGTTGGAGCGCACGCCGACTGTCCCGGATGATCAGCGATGCCGCTTCCGCGTCGCCGAGATAGAGAGCAATGTCCGTCTCCGAGATCAGGGCATAGTAGCGCCTACGCGCAAAAAGCGCGGTCCGACCACCGGGCGATGGCTTCATGCGGCTCCGACCGCGCTCGCTCGGGATCGTCGCCGGCGAGCCACTGCACGTAGCTGTGGCGGGCGCGCAGACTCGTTTCAGCAAACAGATCGTCCCGGTCCCGCGTCCCGCAACAGTATCGCGCGGGCAGGCGCATATCTCCGCGATCCTTCCCAGATAGTAGAGGGCGCGGAGGGAGTAGATATGCGTCGTATCGAGCTCCCACGCGACACCCGTACAACGTTCGCGGAGAATGACGGCCTCGCTCTGTTCTGCGCGTTCCCAGGCGGTCTTCCACCGACCCTCGGCGAAGGCGGTGATTCCCCTGGCCAGCTGGGCGATTCCGGAAGCTTGGGGATGCCCGACCTGAGTCGCGAGGGCTGTCGCCATCTCGAGCAGCGCCGTGGTGCGCCGGGCGCAGGCAGGGCCTCCCGTGGCGGAGTAACCCGCTTCGTTGGCGACCGCGCGGGCGATTCGATACGGTTCGCCCGCGCGGAAGCAGAGAAGATGCCGTCCTTGAAAATCCCGGCCGCGCAGAGTGTCGGTCATGCTCAGTCCTGGGAAACGGACCAGCAGGTATCGATCCGGATGAGTTGCTCGGGAGCGATCTGGGATGCTTCCCGTTGCCGGAATCGGAGCCCGCGCAGCCGGATCAGGATCCGATGGTAGAGAAACGAGAGGATGGAGCCTGCAGAGGTCGCGGGATATCGGAATCCGACCTTTTCGAGGACGCCCGAAGGACCGGAAGGCCCTGATCGATGAGTCCTGTGCGTACGAGTTGCTCCGCGGCGCGCCGCTGGAGCTCCAGCGACTCCGCGGTCGGAGCCTTGTGGGCCGCGGCAATATAGAGCGCTCGCCGACTCGACCCCGCGGCCCGCGTTTGCAAGCGCGTCGCCGAGGCTCACGCGCAATGCGCGGCGCGCGATCGGGTCCGCCGGAATCCGGACAGTTCCAACGCGAGCAGAAACAGCCTCGCTGCCCGTTCGAAGGCGAGGTTTCCGCTGCCTTCGCGGTGCGGCCCGTCACCGCGTAGTCGGCTGCACGTCGAAATCCCGCCTCCTTCCAGTGCAGGGCGAGCCATTCGGGGTCGGCCTGGCCCGAGGTTTCCAGCGCGAGGGCGAGGCGCCGGTGGTGAGCTTTGCGGTCCCCGGGCGAGAGGCCAGCGACGACGGTCTCGCGAATGCGATCGTGGTGATCTCGACTCTCTTCCCGGATCTCGGTCGCGCGCTTCGAGGATCAAGTGACGGATGCGGAGCGCCTCGATCACGTTCTCTGAGGTCCGCCTCGGCCGCCTCGATCGCCACGGAGAGCCCGACGGGACGGCCCGCAACACGCGACGATCTCGAGGAATCGCCTTGCTCCCGGGAGAGGCGGGCGACGCGGGACCGAATCACGCGATCGAGCGTGACCGTCTCTTCCGGCGCGCCCCCGGGCCGGTCCACGACGCAGGCTTCCATCCGCGGTCACCGATCGCACGAGCTCGCAGAGGAAGAAGCGGATTGCCGGAAGATTCGTGGGCGACCGCTTCGGCCATGTTTACGGCCTGGTGCGGCGAATCGACGAGAAGAGCACGGGCCAGATCTCGCGCCTCCGCGGGATCGAGCGGATCGACGGTGATATCGAGCCAGCGTTCGGAGCCGAGCTTCGAGGGAAGGAGTCTGCACAGCAACGGGCTCGTCCCGGCCTCTTTCGCCGCGGTAAGCGAGAATGAGAAGAAGCGGCGGCGGGTCGGGAGTGACGCACCAGTTCCTCCAGCAGAGCCGCGCTGTCGACGTCCCCCCAATGAGAGGGTCATCGATGAAGAGAACGAGGGGACTCTCTTCGGCCAGTCCCGCCATCAGCTCCCGAAAGGCCCCGCATGCCCGGCGCCGCAACTCCTGCACGTCCTGGATCTCGAGCACCCGTCGTCGCGCCCCTACGACGGCTTCCACTCGCCGCAGAACCGGGAAACAGGCGCACGAGCGCGAGGACGTCGCGCGGCATGAGGAGACCTCGGCGCGAGAATCCGTCAGCCGCTTGAGGTGATGGCTCGCAGGACATCCATGAGGCTGTCCAGCGCCTTGTAGGGGACTGCACCTCTCTCGAAGCAGCGACCAGCCAGGATCACCGCCCGCTCCTCGAGCGAAGCTCGCCGTCAAGAAACCGGCGCACGAGGACGGTCTTGCCCATCTCCCGAGCTGCCGTGGACGGCGTACGGTGACGCCCCGCCCTTTCTCCGTTTCGAGAAAGCGCCTCATGGAGGCGCGCGAGCTCGTCTTTCTGCCGCGACGAACGGCGACGATCCGCGTACCGGCGACCGGGGACGAGAGTTCCGATCGGCCGATCTCTCCTCCCAGGCGACTGAACGATCTCGGCGCCGTCCGGGCGCCTCGCGGATGCCGTCGGAGCAGCGCGCAACACAGGCGATCCAGATCCTCGGGTATGCCGGAGACGCGCGAGCTCCGGGGCGGACGGGGTTCACGCACCTGCTTCTCCCGGAATCATCGCGGCCACCGTGCCTCCGAAAGGTGATCGCCTCGTCAGCGCCTCGTACATCATCACGCCGAGGCTGTACCAGTCGCGTCGCTTCGGAAACCGGTTCACCGGCGCCCTGTTCGGGAGACATGTAGGCGGGAGTGCCGGCCATCTCCATGCTTTCGTCGTTGCCTTCGCCCAGACCGAGCTCCGGTCACGAGGCCGAAATCGAGCAGGACGACGCGATCCAATCGAGTGACGAGAACGTTTGACGACTTGATGTCTCGATGGAGCTTGCCCGCCGTGTGCAGGGCAGTGTATACCGGGCGGCGGCCTCGTCGCAATCGAGGAGCGAAGACGCCCAAGTGGAATCGGGCCGTTGGGCGCACGGATGAAGGGAGCCGCGCTGTGATCCTCGGCCCCGCGTCCACGGGGGCACGACAGTCGCGGTCTCCTGAAGGGAATCGCGCGCTTCCCATCCTGTCGGCGGTATCGGGAAGCCGTCCTGATCGAGCACGCACAGTCGCGGGAGTCCGGCCTCGACGAACTCCATCGTCGAAAAACCATAGGTGGCCATCGGGAAAACAGCTCGTACAACGAGACGAGGTTGGGGTGCGCGATGTCGGCAAGTGGAACGGAACTCCCGCTTGAGCCGGTAAAGCGCCTCGTCCCCGGTGCGCGCGCAGCGTCTTCAGGGCGACGACGCAGTTTCGTTCACGGTCGAACGCCTCGTATACCACGCCGAACGCACCCGCCCCCAACCGGCGCGTGATCTCGAAACGCGAGGTCCCCCGAAACGTTTCGTCGGCAAAGTTCGCCATCTTCACCCCCTGGGCGTTCTCAAGCTTTCCATGCTTGGAAACGTCCGATGGCTCTTCTCTTTCCCATTATGAGTGCCGCCGGAAAGACCGGGGACCTTACGAAGGACGAATATATGACGAGCCCCTCGCGCGCTCCTGCCGGAGAGCAAGTGCGGCGCGTTCTGCCTCCATAGAGGCCCGGAGAAACCCGCAGGCACTAAGCCTCAAATCGCTGGATTACTCAGGGTGCGACAGGAGGCAAAAGCGGCTGGCCATCGTTTCAGGCCCGCCAAGTCCTCGCCGAGGACCCTTTCAGACGGCCTTCCCACACCGTGCCCCTGCTCCTGATGGATGGCACGCGAAATGCTGCATTCATTTGTGGATCACTCTCGATTCACCCGTTCAATGGAGGTGTGTCCATGAAGTCTCTCTCATTGTTCAAGCGCAGCTATTGCTCTTCGTCGCAGTGGGCGTGAGCGCCCAGGACCGCGGCAAGCGCGGCACAGAGCGCGCCGCCGAGCGAGCCGTCCTTCCGCTATCATGGCGCAGCCGGCACAACCCGCTCCGGCGCCGGAAGCCTCGAGAGCTCGAAGCACCGTCAGCGGGCACCGTGTGAACCGCTTCCACCGAAGGCAAGACGATGAAGATCAAGACCGCCGACGGGAAGACGAAGACGTTCAACCTGAAGGATGCCGCGATCGATCCGAGCGTGAAGGTGGAAGCGCCGTCAAGGTCACTCAGTCGAGGGACGTCAGCGGGAAGAGCTCGCCTCACGGTCGCGCCGGATCAGGCGAAGCAGTAGCCGGTTCCGGGAGCCCATCCGCCGGCTCTGATCCGGGTCGGCGGGGCTCATCGTGTCTCACGGGCTGCTGGCCGGCGAGGCCGGCCGGCAGCCCGTGAGAACCGTTTCAATAATACACGATTCTTAGCCGGGCAGCCGGCAGTAGCAGTAGACGAATTCCTGCTCGGTTCCCGAGGGTGTCGTGTGCATCTCCTGGGCGCTTTCGACGCGCGGCGAATGCGGGACCGAACTCCGAGTGGAGCGCCTCGGACGTAGCGCATCACTTCGAGGCCGCTGCATTTCTCGGGACCCTGCGGCCCGAACGTCGCGACGACGATGTGGCCTCCGGGTCTCAACGACCTTCGGACGGCTTCGACGTAGCGCGTGCGAGAGCGGGTCGCGCAGGAAGTGAAAAACGGCGCGGTCGTGCCAGAAGTCGAACGCGTTCTCCGGGAGCGAGACCTGCGTGATGTCGGCGCAAACCCATTGGACCCGCGCCGCCTGTCCACCGAGACGGGCACGGGCCGCGTCGAGCGCCTCCCGGGAGAGGTCGAGCACCGTGACGTTCGTGTAGCCCCGATCGAGAAGGTCGTCGACAAAGGTCGAGGTACCTCCTCCCACGTCGATGACACCTGGCCGATGGGCTGACATTCGCCGCTTCCAGAAAGGTCAGAGAGCGATCCAGGTGCGGCCTGAACCAGCTCATGCGGTCCGGGCTCTTCGTGCGGAAGACGCGCGTCCCAGCGCTCCCTCGCTGCTCATCGAGCCATCGTAACCCTCTTGGAGGACGAAATCCCGGATGCGAGGGCATCGCTTTCGTGCCTGGATCCGGACGACGGGCTGCCGCCTCACGGCCGTCGCGGGAGATAATTCGGTCCGACTCCATTTCCGCAGGATTCACACCGGGAAGCGGGAGAAGACACCGTGGCGAAAAAGGCAAGAATGCGGGCCGTCGAAGTTCGCAAGGCGAACGGGCCGCCCGGCCTCGTCGAGCGCGACGTCCCGGACCCGATCCAGGCTCCGGAAGTTCGCGTGAAGGTGGCGGTGCGGGATCTGCCACAGCGACGTGCTCACGAAGGCGGGCCTGATGCCCGGCATCATCTATCCCCGCGTTCCGGGACACGAGATCGCCGGGCGCCGTCGATCGTCTCGGCTCCGACGCGCGCGGGTGGGAAGTCGGGGATCGCGTGGGATCGGGTGGCACGGCGGGCATTGCGGCTGGTGCGAGTCGTGCCGGCGCGGAGACTTCCTCACGTGCCGCGTCGAGCGGCAGGTGCCCGGGATCTCGTACGACGGCGGTTACGCGGACTACGTGATCGTTCCGGCCGCCGCGCTCGCCCGCATTCCCGACCCGCTGACAGTTCGTCGAAGCGGCGCCCGCTCATGTGCGCGGGAATCACGACGTTCAATCGCTCCGCCACTCCGGGGCGCGCCCTCCCGACCTCGTGGCGGTCCTCGGCATCGGCGGGCTCGGCCATCTCGGCGTCCAGTTGCTTCGCGGATGGGATTCCGGACCGTGGCGATCGCGCGCGGGAAGGAGGCGGAGGCGCTCGCGCGAAAGCTCGGCGCTCCACGAATACATCGACAGCGTCGCGCAGGATCCCGGCAAGGAGCTCGCCCGGATGGGGCGCCCAGGTGATCCTCGCGACCGTGACGAGCGTGGCAAGGCCATGAACGCGGTGCTCCCGGGGCTGGGCGTCGACGGGACTCTCCTCGTGCTCGGGGGTGCGGACGAGGCGATCCGTGCTCCGGCCGGGCTTCTCATCAGCGGCCGGCGATCGATCCAGGGATGGCCTTCCGGCAGGTCGGCGATCGAATCGCAGGACACGCCTCGCGTTTGCCGCGATCAACGGCGTGAGAGCGATGGTCGAGATCTGCGCGCTCGAGGGAGCGGTGCGGAAGGCTTTGACCGGATGATGAGCGGTCAGGCACGCTTCAAGGTCGTGCTGTCGACCGGGAACCTCGAAGCGGAAGAGGAAGAGACGGTCGCTTCGCGCTAGACCTCAGGGAGTGGCTCGAGCGTTCGGACGTGAGCGCGATCCTTTCCGCGCACCGCGCGGTGGCGGAGCTCGTGGAGTCCGGCCGGGAAGGTATCTTCTCGACGATCCGCGGGACGAGGCGGCGCTGGCGGGCGCGCTCGACCGGCTGTGCGACCGCCGAAGCCCGTCTCGCGCTGGGGAACGACGCCGCTCTACTCGGGCGGCGATTCGGCGCGCGAGTAGTTTGCCCGGGTCAATCGCCTGGCGCCGGCGTGCCGTCCCGGCTTCGGCGAGCGGCGCCCGCCGACGCTGCGGGTTCGCCATAGACTCCTGCCGATGGAGACCGGCACACGAGAGATCACCGTCCGCGGGGTTCGCGTCTTCTGGCTGGGCCCGGAGGGCGCGGTCTCCGAGCTCCCGGCTCCGCGCTGCCGGGGGTGACGCCGGACCCGACGACGTCATTGGATCGTTTGGCCGGATCGGGCGCGAGGTGGCAAGCCGTCGGCCGAGAGCGGAAGCGTTCGATTCGGACCCGATGCGGCGGCAGGCCATCGTCGCATCTGAGCGCCGGCGGGAGACGATCGACGCCTCGAGCGCGACGGAAGCGATCGAGCGCTTCCTTACCGCTCACCTGCTCGCCGGGGAGGATCATCCTTCTTCCCTGAGTCCGCTTTCGGGCGCTGTCGTAAAGTTGCTGCCGACAGCGCGTTCGAGTTGGTCTTCTGCGATAATCGCCGAATCGATCGACCTCTCCAGAATTCGATGGCGCACGGCAGACGCGCCCGTCGACTCGCCCGCGCGGCGGCGATCGTCGGCATGGCTCTGATCGCGGGCGGATGCGCGTCACACGCCCCCGGCCGGAAAGTCTTCGGCGGCGCCTGCGCAGACGGGTTCGCGCTGGGGATGAACCCGTCCGATCTCGAGGGCGACGCGCGCAAGAAGCTGAAATTGCCGGCTTCATCGGCCCGCGCGGAGGTCGTGGCGGTGCTCGATGGGGTCCCGCCGCCGCGGCCGGCATCTGACCCGGCGACTTCGTCGAGGAGATCGGCACGAACCACGCCACGAACACGTGCGAGCTCATCGAGGCGGGCCTGGAACCGCGCGGATGCGCCGGTGCGCGCTCCCTGCGGGGCGCCGGAGGAGGCGCATCGAGGAGGCCCGTCGTTCCCGCGAGGCAGCGGCCGCTGCTCGAGAAGAGCTGCGGCGCAGGAGCGAGCGCCGCCTGCTATCGCCTCGCGCCTCGATCTCTTCCGCGGAGAGGGCGACGACCGCTCACGGGCCGCCGGGGCTCGAGGACTCGGCCTCGCCAGGCCGGTTTCGCGGAGAGCGTGCTCGGATCAGGGGCCTCCGTCTGGCGCTTTCCGACGGAGGCGATCGCGCCGCATCCGTTCTCGTCCGCGCTTGCGATCTCGGAAGCGGATCGGGATGCGACGCATCTCCGGTTTCTGCGTACGCGAACGCCAAGGGAGTCGCGCGGGACGAGCGCCGGGCGACCCGGGACTATCTTCGATCCCAGCGACCTCGGCAACGCCCGCGGTGTGCTACAACGCGGGCCTGATGTCCGACGACGGGCGCGGAACGGCGCGGTGACCATGCTCGCGGCGGCGACTTTCTACGACGAGGCGATGCGCGTCGTTGGGAGCTCGACCGCCTGCACGAATCTCGGCTTCCTCTACGGAGAACCGGGAGGGGCGTCGCGAAGGACTCAAGCCGAGCGGTGGGGCTCTACCAGCGGGGATGCGACGGTACCCGCTGCCAGCCCCTCCAACCTGACACGGCTGCAGGTCAACGTCGGAGAGGGCCTACCGCGACGGCCCCGGCTGTGCCGCGGGACGAAGAGCGGGCGGCGACGCTGTTCCGGGAGGCAGTGCGATCGATCTCCCGACGCCGATGACAGTCGGAGCCGCAGAGAATCGCTCGCGCGCCTGCTCCCTCCTGGGGCGCTCTACCTCGCGGGCGACGATGCTCAGAGAAGGACGACGAGTCCGAAGGGCGTTGTCCGAGCTCGGCTGCGAGCGGGGCGACGCGTTCGGCTGCTTCAACGCGGCGGCCGTCTATGCGAGCGGCGAAGGGCGTCGACGCGGATCCCGCGCGGGCCGCGGAATTCCCTGGACCGCGCCTGCGAGCTCGGAGACGCCGAGGGTTGCTACGACCTCGGAATCGCGTACGAGAGGGCAACGGCGTCGCCGCGGACCGAGGCCGCGCCGTGTCGCTCTTTCGGGAGGGCCTGCGAGCTGGGCTTCAAGGCGGCCTGCGCCCGGCGAAGTCGTAGCGGCTCCGGCCGCGGTCATGCGCGCGGTCGAGGGACCGCGGCCGAATCTTCACGACTCGCGGAAGAGCGGCCGGACGACCGCGTCGCGCGATCCAGGTCCGACGGTAGCCCGGACGGCGACTCCGCCGGAGTTCCCTCCGAGATTCCGGGCGTCGCCTGAAGGGCGTGGAAGCAGAAGAAGCACCGCAACTGCGGTCCGGCTCTTCCGGTCAGGTCGACCACGTTGTACCTCGCCGCAGGACGGACACGACCAGGAAAGTGTTGCGCATCGGACCCGCCCCCCCGCCCGTCGACTCGCAACGATCGCGCTTCACGACAGGCGATCCGTGGCGTCACCGGATCGTGGCGCGGTTCGTGACTCGAGACGGGCGACGCGCGCCTCGTCTACGGGGCGGCCGAGGGAACGGCGTCGGGGTGCCTGGCGAACGCCGCCTGCATCGGTGGTCGCCTCGGAGCGCGTTGTACGCTTTCTGCAGGTCGGAATGCCGCTGCCTGAGTTGCGCGAAGCTCCGCCCGATCGGCACGAGCTTGTTCTCGTACTCCGGCGATGCGGCTCTCGAGCTCGTGGATCCGGGCCTCGGCCCGCTTCGTCGGCGGGAGGCGGTGCGGCGCGCGCTTCCGCTGATCTCGTCGATCGCCGAACTGAGCTGAGGCGCTCTTCCACGCCAGAAACTGGATGACCATCACCAGAATTCCGACCCAGAGCGTTCCCGCCGACGATCTCGAGGAGCGCTCGGATCGTCGACGGCGCGCGCCGGTGAGAGGCCGCCGAGGACCGTCTCGAGCGGCCCTTCGGCTCCGGTCGCGCGGATCGCTCCGGCGCGTCCACCGGACGAGGCGTCTTCCTGGAAGTTCATTGCCATCAAGCTGTTTCGCACGACTCGGCCTCTTCCACGTTGGTCTTCGCGCACGGAGACACAAAGAGGTCCCTGTGGGAAGACTGTTCATGTGTCCGCGGATGGTCTGCAAATTGCGCGCCCGATCCGCAGTCGCTCCTCGCTCACGGCGGGCCGGTCTGGCACGCGCCGCGCGGGATCACGGTCGTCCCTGAGGGTGGCGGATGGAGGCCGCCGGATGGGGAAGCGCGGAGAGGATGCCGATCCGGCGGCGGGATAAGATCCGGCGAATGCGAGTGCGGCTCACTTCGACGCACCATTTCGCCGCGGCACACCGCCTCGCACAACGACGCCCGCCGACGCCGACTGGAATCGCCGGGTCTTCGACAAGTGCAACAACGACCACGGGCACGGGCACACGTACGGCCTCGAGGTCACCGTCGAGGAGACATCGACCCCGAAACGGGGTACGTGGTCGATTTCAAGGAGCTCAAGCAGATCGTCGAAGAGCGTGTCGTGCGCCACGTCGAGCGCCGCCACCTGAACTTCGACGTCGAGTTCCTGTCCGGGATCAATCCCACGGCGGAGAACATCGCCGTGGCGTTCTGGCGGCGGCTCGAGGACGCGGTTCCGGGCGGACGCCTGCGCCGCATCACCCTGCACGAGACGCGCAAGAACGCGGTGGTGTACGAGGGATGAAGCGCCCCTTTTCCTGGTGACCAACGACGACGGTTGTTTCCGCCGACGGCATCCACGCGCTGGCCGACGGGATCGCCCCGATCGGGGAAGTGGTGGTGGTCGCGCCCGACCGGGAGAGGAGCGCGGCGGGCCATTTCGCTGACGCTCCATCATCCGCTCCGAGCGACGGAGCTCTCCCCGGGTCGATACGTGGTGGACGGTACTCCGACGGGACTGCGTCAACTGGGGAGCGAACTACCTGCTGCGCGGCCGCCGCCCGGACGCGGTCCTCTCCGGGATCAATTTCGGATTGAATCTCGGCGACGACGTGACCTACCCGGAACGGTGTCGGCGGCTTTCGAGGGGGCAATCCTGGAATCCCGGCGATCGCGTTCTCGCAGGAGATCGCGCCCGGTTTCTCCTTCGACGCCGCGGCGGCTTTCGCGCGCGAGCTCGCGCCTCGCCGTGCTCGAGAGCCCGCTCCGGCCCGGCACGCTCCTGAACGTCGTAACGTCCCGGCCGGCGAAACACGCGGTGTTCGCGCGGTGAAGATGGGACGCCGGATCTACCAGGAGGGTGTCCTCGAGAAACTCGACCCGCGCGGCAAGAAGTACTACTGGATCGGCGCGGCACGCCCGCCGGCGACCCGGAGGAAGGGACCGATCTCTGGGCGATTGCGCAGAAATACATCGCGGTGACGCCGCTCCACCTGGATCTGACCGGATTACGAGGCCCTCCGGACGCTGGACTCGCTCGTCGCGCCGTTTCGCGTCCGCCGGCCGCTAGTACCGAAGCTTCTGTCCGACACCGCCCTCTCGCAGTTCTTTGCGCAAACTCATCGGCTGCGCGAGTCCTGAACAGTCGCGCGGGCGAAGCTCGCGCCTCCTCCAGTCACCCCAGCGAGCGTCTGCCCGAAGTTGGCTGCCGTTCGGGCGAGAGGCGGCAGGAGACGCGGGACAGAGGGCTCCCCGAATTTTGCGCGGTACGCGATCGTAACCCTATCCGCTGGGGCGTCGCGCAAAACGGGGATACTGCCCCGCCGGCCACCCGACACCGCCCTCTCGCCAGTTCTTTGCGCAAACTTCGCTCGGCTGCGCGAGTCCCTTGGTATACTCGACTCCCGTGGCCGGCCCCGACACCGCGAAACGCTCCCGCGCCGGATCCTGCCGAGGAGGCGCGCGTCCGCATGGTATCAGATCTCCTCGTCGCGGCGAGGGGCATCGACGACCCGAGGGTCCTCGCCCGCGATGCGCGAAGTGCCGCGTCACCGTTTCTGTTCCGGGATGCGATGAAGGGCAAGGCGTACGGCGATCATTCCCTTCCGATCGGATGCGGCCAGACCATCTCGCAGCCCTACGTGGTCGGGGCGCATGACCCAGCTCCCGGTCGAGCCGCGCACCGGGTGCTCGGAGATCGGCTGCGGCTCGGGCTACCGGCGGCGGTGCTCGGCCGCCTCGCCCGATGGGTCTTTTACGCTCGAGCGCGTGAGCGAGCTGGCGCGCCGCGCCTCTCTCCTCTTTGAAGGAGCTGGGCTACGACAACGTGTCGCGTGAAGGCCTCTCGACGGCACTTACGGGTTCGCTGCCAACGCGCCTGCTACGACCGGATTTCCTCGTCGCGGCCGGCGCGCTGACATCCCGCGGCCCCTCCTCGACCAGCTGGCGGTGGGGGACGCATGGTCGTTCCGGTCGGGGACGAACGGGGCCAGCGCCTGCGCGTCGTCAAGAAGCGCCGCGACTCATTTCGGGCAGGAAGAGAAGGACGACGTCACTTTCGTCCCCTGGTGGGACGCTTCTCGCGGGCATTCCCCGTGACTCGTCACTACGTGGTGGGAGGCCGGGTCCAGGGAATCGGGTTCCGCGATTTTCGTCCGCCGCTCCGCACGCGGCCACGGCGTTCGGGGCTGGGTTCGCAATCGGGAGGACGGCCGCGTGGAAGTCGTGGCAACCGCCGATCCGGATGTCCTCGAGGTTCGAGGTCGATCTCCGGGCGGGCTCGCGCGTCTCGCGAATCGAGTCGGTCGACGCTGCCGCGACCTGGACGAGACGCCCTCACGCGGAATTCAGAGATTCGGCGATGAGCGTTACCCGATCCCACCTGGGGCGCGGGCGTCGTGCGATGTTCCCGACTTTCCGTCGCCGGGGATCGTGTTCAGGACGATCACGCCGCTCTGGTCCAACTCCGAGCTCTTCGCGGCGGCGATCGAAACGATGTCGGCGCTGTTTCGCGCGCGACGGGATCCGCGATAGGTCGGGGATCGAGGCGAGGGGCTTCATCTTCGGCTCCGCCGTCGCGCTTCGCAGCTCGGCGCGGGCTTCATTCGCGCGCAAGCCCGGCAAGCTCCCGCGCCTCCGCCGGCGAGTCGACTACATCCTCGAATACGGCACGGACGCTCTCGAGATCCACGAGGACGCGATCGGCGCGGGAGAACCGTGTCCCTCGTCGACGACGTGCTGGCGACGGGGGACCCGCAGCGCCGCGGGCGATCTGATCCGCACGGCGGGAGGCGCGCTCGCCGGGATGAGCTTCTTCCTGAGATCGCGGCGCTGGCGGGGCGGGAGCGCCTTTCCGGCGAGAAGGTGCGCTGTGTCCTTCCCTCTGAGACCGCGGCGGTTCCCGGCGGCTCCGAGTCCGCACGCCGCGGCCCTGAGAACCATCCCCGTCGCCGACGACGAGGAGGGACGCGTCCGAACCCTCGTGTCCGAGAGTCCTCCGGAGCGCGAACTTCGCGGTTCGCCCGGCCGGCGGCGGGCGGGAAGCGGTCGAGATGGCCACCCGCGAGCGGCCCGACCTGGTGCTGCTCGACGTGATGATGCCGGAGATCCGGGATGGGAGGTCTGCATCACGCTGAAGAACCACCCCGACACGCAGGCGATCCTGATCGTGATGCTCTCCGTGCGCAACGAGATCCGGGACATGATCACTTCGATGCAGGCGGGCGCCGACGACCACCTGGACCGGCCCTCCACGCGGCGGAAACTGGATCGCGACCGTCGAGCGCCCTCGAGCAGAAGCTTCCTGGCGCCCGTTCCGCCGGCGGCGCAGGAGCACTTTCGCCGGCAGAACCTCCTCTACGACTCGGTGACGCGGCTTCCCTCGCTTCCGGTCGTGGTGGACAGCCCTGCGGACCGCCTGCTCGACCATCGGCGCATGGGCGTCATCTCCGTGGACGTCGAGAAGTACAGCCACGTCGAGGACACCTACGGATGGGAATCCTTCGACGACCTGGTGCGCGAGACCGCGGGAACGCTCAAGCGCCTCGTCGGCACGCTCTTTCTCCGCGGAGGACATCGTCGCGATCGGCCGCCCGGCCGGCGCGGAGTTCCACGTTTTCACGCGGCTCGAGGAGGGGGACGACGACGGCCTCCCTGCTCGAGCGAAAGGCGCGCCAGACGGAGGAGACGCTGCGCCAGACACTCGACGAGAAATTCCGCGATCGCATCCACAAGCCGATCGGCGTGTCGGTCGGGCACGCGGTCATCCGTCCGAGCGCGCAGATGCGGATGGAGCGGTCGTACCGGGCGCTGCGCACGGCGGTCGGAGTGGCGACCCTCCCCGCGAGGAGGAACGCACGCGGACGATGCGGCGCGCCTTCCGGGAGATCCTCGAACGCGGAGCGGTGAGCACCGTGTACCAGCCGATCTTCGATCTCGCGAGCTCGATGCTGGGTCACGAAGCGCTTCCCGGGTCCCGCGGAGACCAGCCTCGAAAGCCTGATCTCTCTTCGAATTCGCGATCGCCAACCATTCGGTGTGGGATCTCGAACGGCTCTGCCTCAAGTCCACGGCGGAGCATTACGCGCCGGCGAAGACGCGATCCTCTTCGTCAACGTCGAGGCGGAGATGGTCGCGCTGCCTTCCGCAGCGGGGCGCGGGCATCCTCGACCCCTGCGCGAGCGGCGCGACAGGGTCGTTCTCGAGATCACCGAGAGGAGCGCCATCCGGGATCTCGCGACGTTCCGGGACGCGATCGAACGCCTCCGCAACGAAGGCTTCCGGGTCGCGATCGACGATGCGGGCTCGGGCTTCTGCCTCCCTCCAGGCGATTGCGGAGTTGAAGCCGGACTTCCTGAAGATCGCCAACACGCTGGTCACCGGGCTCACGCGCGACACGATCAAGCGCGACATCGCCGAGCTGTTGCCCCACGTGGCGAAGAAGATCGGCGCCCGGTGCGTGGCGGAGGGGATCGAGTCGCCGAGGACCTGGAGGAATGCCGGAGGATCGGAATTCCCCTATGGGCAGGATATTTTCTGGGCGTGCCCGCCCGCCAACCGTGGTAGAAAATCCTGGCGAAAGGCCGGGGCCCCGCCTCGAGAGGGGAGCCCCGACCTGCCGGAGGGCGCTTCCGGATATCGCGCGGACGCGGACCTAGAAGCTTTTCCCAATACGGCGTCGTGCCGTAGAACGAGCTGGATCTGGGTCCCCCAATCCGCATCGGTGATGTCGGGCCAGTTGTCCTTTGTCGAAACCGGGTGCGTCTTTGAGGCGGTTCTTGGGGACGTTCAGAACGAAACAGTGCCGGTTCGTGTCGACCGTCATCGCCTTCCACGGCACCGCGAACAGCTTGTCCCCGATTCCCAGGACCCCGCCGAAGGAGAGGACCGCAGCGCGATCTTTCCCCGCTCGATCGATCATGAAGTCCTGGATCTTGCCGAGGTCTTCGCCGGCGGTGTTTCGACCGGATCACCTGAAAGAGTCAGATGCGGAAAGAACTCTTGGTCTCTCTGCGAGTTGTGTGCTTTTCATCAGAACCTCCTGCAAACAGGGCGCATGCAATGTGCATTCCGAGCGTACAGAGGTACGTTTTTTGCATCGGAAACCGCGATCGTCATCAATAGACCGTGTGCCCAGGACCGAATGAGCCTCTCGGAGAGGAAATGCAGCGGATGCGATCAGAAGACGCTCGACCGTCCGGGCCGGCAGAACTCCGGAGCAATGGCCAGGCAGACCTCTGAAGAAGCTTTCCGCAGAGCCGCGCGGCAGGGCCAGCGTGAAGCGGGAATCTCGACAGCCGGTCGCTTCTGTCCGCCCTGACGTGAGTTTTCGCCGCGGCGATTCTCGGTCCGCCTGCCGGAGCTCGGCGCGGGCGAGGAAGGGAAGACGCGGAAGCTGTTCAACGCGGTCGTCGAGCTGAACGAGCGCATGGCCCAGGAGCCCGAGCGCGTCGCGCGCGCGGGTCGGCAAGCGCAGGATCGTCCCCATCAGCGCGCGGCCCTCCCTGACGCCCGGGGATCCTGGAGCGCGATCGCTCGAGCACGTCAACAATCTCATCGGCGACCTGGTCCATCCCACCACGGAGACGGTACGCGGGTGATCGGCGCCGTCAGCCAAGTGGCGATCTGCTCGCAGAGCATGCCGGCGCTCGAGAAGGAAGGCCGCGTGCTCGAAGGTGAGAAGTTCCTGCGCACCGCCCGACGGCTGGCATCACCACGATGGTGGACCAGCTCGCTGCGTTTGCGGCGGAGGTGACGCGCGTGGCGCGCGAGGTGGGCACGGAAGGGAAGCTCGGCGGCCAGGCGAAGGCTCGGGCGGCGTGGCTGGCACCTGGAAGGACCTGACGGACAACGTGAACCTGATGGCCGGCAACCTCACGGGCCAGGTGCGCAACATCGCGCGCTGTGACGACCGCCGTGGCCAACGGCGACCTCGTCGAAAAAGATCACGGTGGACGTCCGCGGCGAGTTCCTGGAGCTCAGGCGCACACGATCAACACGCATGGTGGACCAGCTGCGTTGCCTTCGCGTCGGAGGTGATCCGCGTGGCGCGCGAGGTCGGGACGGAAGGAAAGCTCGGGGTCAGGCGCGGGTGGAAGGCGTCTCCGGTACCTGGAAGGACCTCACCGACAACGTGAACCTGATGGCCGGCGAACCTCACCGAGCCAGGTGCGCAACATCGCCGAGCCGTGACGACGGCGGTGGCCAAGGGCGACCTGTCGAAGAAGATCACGGTGGACGTGAAGGGACGAGATCCTGGAGCTCAAGAGCACCATCAACACGATGGTGGACCAGCTCAACGCGTTTGCCTCGGAGGTGACGCGGGTGGCGCGCGAGGTGGGCACCGAGGGCAAGCTCGGCGGGCAGGCGCAGGTGCGCGGGCGTGGCGGGCACCTGGAAGGACCTCACCGACAACGTGAACTCGATGGCCGGCGAACCTCACCGGCCAGGTGCGCAACATCGCCGAGGTGACGACCGCGGTGGCGAAGGGCGACCTGTCGAAGAAGATCACGGTGGACGTGAAGGGCGAGATCCTCGAGCTCAAGAGCACGATCAACACGATGGTGGACCAGCTCAACGTCGTTTGCCTCGGAGGTGACGCGGGTGGCGCGCGAGGTGGGCACCGAGGGCAAGCTCGGCGGGCAGGCGCGAGGTGCAGGGCGTGGCGGGCACCTGGAAGGACCTGACCGACAACGTGAACCTCGATGGCCGGCAACCTCACCGGCCAGGTGCGCAACATCGCCGAGGTGACGACGGCGGTGGCCAACGGGCGACCTGTCGAAGAAGATCACGGTGGACGTGAAGGGCGAGATCCTGGAGCTCAAGAACACGATCAACACGATGGTGGACCAGCTGAACGTCGTTTGCCTCGGAGGTGACGCGCGTGGCGCGCGAGGTGGGCACCGAAGGGCAAGCTCGGCGGGCAGGCGCGAGGTGCGTGGCGTGGCGGGCACGTGGAAGGACCTGACCGACAACGTGAACTTCGATGGCCGGCAACCTCACCGGGCCAGGTGCGCAACATCGCCGACGTGACGACGGCGGTGGCCAACGGCGACCTTGTCGAAGAAGATCACGGTGGACGTGAAGGGGAGATCCTCGAGCTCAAGAACACGATCAACACGATGGTGGACCAGCTGAACGTCGTTTGCCTCGGAGGTGACGCGCGTGGCGCGCGAGGTGGGCACCGAAGGGCAAGCTCGGCGGCCAGGCCGAGGTGCAGGGAGTGGCGGGCACGTGGAAGGACCTGACCGACAACGTGAACTTCATGGCCGGCAACCTCACCGGCGCAGGTGCGCAACATCGCCGAGGTGACGACGGCCGTGGCCAGCGGCGACCTGTCGAAGAAGATCACGGTGGACGTGAAGGGCGAGATCCTGGAGCTCAAGAACACGATCAACACGATGGTGGATCAGCTTCGACTCCTTCGCCTCGGAGGTGACGCGCGTGGCGCGCGAGGTGGGCACCGAGGGCAAGCTCGGCGGCGCAGGCCGAGGTGCAGGGCGTGGCCGGCACGTGGAAGGACCTGACCGACAACGTGAACTTCATGGCCGGCAACCTCACGGGCCAGGTGCGCAACATCGCCGACGTGACGACGGCCGTGGCCAACGGCGACCTGTCGAAGAAGATCACGGTGGACGTGAAGGGGGAGATCCTGGAGCTCAAGAACACGATCAACACGATGGTGGACCAGCTGTCGTCGTTTGCCTCGGAGGTGACGCGCGTGGCGCGCGAGGTGGGCACGGAGGGCAAGCTCGGGCGGCCAGGCGGACGTGAAGGGAGTGGCGGGCACGTGGAAGGACCTCACCGACATCGGTGAACTCGATGGCCGGCAACCTCACGGCGCCAGGTGCGAAACATCGCGGACGTCACGACGGCCGTGGCCAACGGCGACCTGTCGAAGAAGATCACGGTGGACGTGAAGGGCGAGATCCTGGAGCTCAAGAACACGATCAACACGATGGTGGATCAGCTCGACTCCTTCGCCTCGGAGGTGACGCGCGTGGCGCGCGAAGTGGGCACCGAGGGCAAGCTCGGCGGCCAGGCGTACGTGCAGGGCGTGGCCGGCACGTGGAAGGACCTGACCGACAACGTCAACTTCATGGCCGGCAACCTCACGGGCCAGGTGCGAAACATCGCCGAGGTGACGACCGCGGTGGCGAGCGGCGACCTCTCGAAGAAGATCACGGTGGACGTGAAGGGCGAGATCCTGGAGCTCAAGAGACACGATCAACACGATGGTGGACCAGCTGTCGTCGTTTGCGGCCGAGGTGACGCGCGTGGCGCGCGAGGTCGGCACCGAAGGAAAGCTCGGCGGCCAGGCAGCCGAGGTGAAGGGCGTGTCGGGGACGTGGAAGGATCTGACCGACAACGTCAACTCCATGGCGTCGAACCTGACCGGCCAGGTGCGCGGCATCGCGCGCGTCGTGACCGCCGTGGCCAACGGCAATCTCAAGCGCAAGCTGACGGTGGAAGCCAAGGGCGAGATCGCGGAGCTCGCCGACACGATCAACGGAATGATCGACACGCTCGCGACGTTCGCCGACCAGGTGACGACGGTGGCGCGCTGAGGTCGGCGTGGAGGGAAAGCTCGGCGGCTGGCATGAGCGTGCCGGGCGCGGCCGGCACCTGGAAGGGACCTCACGGACAACGTCAACCAGCTCGCCGCGAACCTGACGACCCAGGTGCGCGCCATCGCGGAAGTGGCGACCGCCGTGACGAAGGGCGATCTCACGCGGTCGATCAACGTCGCGGCCCTGGGCGAGGTCGCGGCGCTCAAGGACAACATCAACGAGATGATCCGGAACCTGAAGGACACGACGCTCAAGAACCCGAGCAGGACTGGTTGAAGACCAACCTCGCGAAGTTCTCCCGCATGCTCCAGGGGCAGCGCGACCTGCTCACGGTCGGCCGGCTCATCCCTCTCGGAGCTCGCGCCCGTCGTTTCGGCCCAGCAGGGGCTCTTCTACACGCTAGACACGTCGCACCTCGCGCCGGAGCTGCGGCTCTCGCGAGCTACGCCGCGAGCGCGCCGGAAGGAGGTCTTCCGGCTGGGCGAGGGCCTGGTCGGCCAGTGCGCGCTCGAGAACCAGAAGATCCTGCTGCCGAACGTCCCGCGCGACTTCGTCCGGATCGCGTCGGGGCTCAGCTAGGCCACGCCGTCGCACGCTCATCGTCCTGCCGGTGCTCTTCGAAGGTCAGGTCAAGGCGGTCCTGGAGCTCGCGACATTCGAGGGATTCAACCCGACCCACCAGGCGTTCCTCGACCAGCTCATGGAGTCGATCGGCATCGTGCTCAACACGATCGAGGCCAACACCCGGACGGAGAACTCCTCCAGCAGTCGCAGTCGCTCGCGCGCGAACTGCAGAGCCAGCAGCTCGAGCTCCAGCAGAACCAACCAGCAGCTCGAAGAGAAGTGCGGGCTCTCGCGGAGCAGAACGCCGAGGTCGAGCGCAAGAACCAGGAAGTCGAGCAGGCGCGCCAGGCGCTCGAAGAAAAAGCTGAGCAGCTGGCGCTCACGTCGAAGTACAAGTCGGAGTTCCTCGCGAAACATGTCCCACGAGCTCCGCACCCCGCTCAACTCTGCTCCTGATCCTGTCCGACCAGCTCTCCCGGAATCACGACGGCAACCTGACGCCCAAGCAGATGGAGTTCGCCAAGACGATCCATTCGGCCGGCAACGACCTGCTGAACCTGATCAACGACATCCTCGACCTCTCGAAGATCGAATCGGGAACGGTCGTCATCGACGCCGGCGAAATCCGCTTCTCCGACCTGCACGACTACGTGGACCGGACGTTCCGGCACGTGGCGGAAGCGAAGAACGTCGAGTTCCGGATCGACGTCGATTCCTCGGTCCCGCGCGGCATCGTCACCGACTCCAAGCGTTTGCAGCAGATCCTGAAAACCTCCTCCATCCAACGCGTTCAAGTTCACCGAGAAGGGGAGAGTGCAGCTCGACGTGACGCGGGCGCGCGAGGGATGGAGCCCCGACCAGGAAGCCCTGAACCGATCGCGCTGCGGTGATCGCGATCTCCATCACGGACACGGGAATCGGCATTCCGAAGGACAAGCAGCAGATCGTCTTCGAGCCGTTCCAGCAGGCCGACGGGATCGCACGAGCCGGAAGTACGGCGGAACGGGCCTGGGGCTGGCCATCAGCCGCGAGATCGCGCGACTGCTCGGCGGAGAGATCACGCTCGAGAGCACGCCGGGACAGGGGAGCAAGTCATCACTCTTTACCTGCCCCAGAGCTACTGGCCCGCGCGGCCTGTCGCACCGAAAGGAGCCGGAAACGACGGCCGAGATCGTGAGCGTGATGATCGGACGTCAACGCGGCGCGCGACGCGGCCTGCCGGCCCCGTCGCTCGTGACGAGCGACATCCAGGACGACCGCGAACGCATCGCGCCGGGGATCGGACGCTGCCTCATCGTCGACAACGACGAGAACTTCGCCCGGTTCCTCCTCGACATGGCGCACGAATTCGGGCTCCGGCGGGGATCGTCACCACGCGAGGGGCCGAGGCGGTGTCGCTCGTCCGCGGAACGCAAGCCGGACGCCGTCACGCTCGACATCCAGCTGCCCGACATCGACGGCTGGCGCGTGCTCGACCGTCTGAAGAGCGATCCGGGGACGCGGCACACGCCCGTGTACGTGATCACGACGGAGCGACGACGCGCGGCCGGGCTCTCCCGCTCGGCGCGATGGCCGTCCTCCAGAAACCCATCAAGAACAAGGAGACCCTCGATCGCGCGTTCCGACGATCCTCACGTTCCTCGACCGCGGTGACGCCGCCTGCTGGCCGTCTCGGGTGATCGCCAGATGCGGGAAGCTCCTGGCGCCGAAGCTCGCTTTCGACGACGTCGAGACTCGGTGGGCCGAGACGCCGCGCGAAGCGATCGAATACATCGAGCAGAACGCCCCCGACTGCGTGATTTTCGTCTGGGCCAGCGGAGACGGCCGCGTCCGCGAAGCCGCCGAGCCGCTGCGCCGGACCTGCGAGGCTCGCGGCGTTCCGTCTCATCGTGTCACCCCAGGCGAAGTCGGGCACAAGCTCGAGGCGGTACTGAAGAGGTTCACGCAGGGGCACCCGGTCAAGCACGTGCAATCGGAGGAAAGAGCTGGTCGATCAGGCGGTGCTCTATCTCCCACCGGCGGATCGTGTCGCTCCCGCTCGAGACGCGCATGATCGTCGAGCGCCTCGCTCGACCGAGGAAGTGCTGGCGGGGAAGAAGGCCCTCATCGTGGACGACGACGTGCGCAACATCTTCGCCCTCCAGAGCGTCTCTCGAACGGCACCAGGATGAACGTGCTCTCCGCGGAAAACGGCCGGGAAGCCATCCAGATACTCGAACAGAAGCCGGACACCGACATCGTCCTGATGGACATCATGATGCCCGGACATGGACGGCTACGACACGATGCGCGCCATCCGCGACCGCGGGAAGTTCCGTAATCTGCCGATCGTGGCCGTGACCGCGAAGGCGATGAAGGGGGACCGGGAGAAGACGATCGAGGCGGGAGCCTGGGACTACCTGTCCAAACCGGTCGATACCGAGCACATGCTGTCGGTTCTCCTGGACCTGGCTCGTACCGGTGAGCAGATGTCGGAGAGGTCCGTCGATCCGGGCGACCGGCGGCCCCGGCGCGCAGATCGCGGGAAGCGCGGCCGTGACGCCCGGCCCGGCGAAGGTCAACGTCCTCGTCGTCGACGACAGCGCCGAGAGCGGCTCGCCCTCGGCGCGATCCTCGAGGAGCCTCGATCAGAACGTCGTCGAGCGCGCGGTCGGGACGCGAGGCGCTCCGGGAGCTCGCTGAAGCATGACTTCGCGGTCGTGCTGCTCGACGTCAACATGCCCGAGCATGGACGGGCTCGAAACGGCGGCGCTGGATCCGCCAGCGGCGCCGGAACTCCGCGCACACGCCGATCATCTTCATCACCGCCGACTACAACGACGAGCAGCACATGGCGCGGGGATATGCGCTGGGCGCGGTCGATTACATCGGTTCGCCGGTCGTTCCGGAGGTCCTGCGCGCCAAGGTCAAGGTCTTCGTCGACCTCTATCTGCTGGCGCGGCAGGCAAGGCAGCAGGCGCAGGAGCGTGTCGCGCTTGCCGAGGAGCGGGCGGCGCGGGCCGCGGCCGAGCAGGCGACGCACCGGCTTGCGTTCCTCGCGCAGGCGAGCGTTGCGCTGCGCGGCCTCGCTTGACTCCTCGGCCATCGCACGCGAGCTGGTGCGGCTGTGCGTTCCCGCGGTCGCGGACGCTTGCGGACTCACGCTCGTCGCCGAGGTGCCCGAAGAGGCGCACCGCTGAATTGCTGTGGCCGGAGAACGCCGCGCGAGCGGTGAGGCGAAGCTGCGAACCCATGGCTGAGGCAGGCGCCTCGACCGCGTGCTGGCGAGCGGCAAGATCGAAGTGCTCCCGGCGGCGTCGCGGTCGTTCCGCTGGTCGCGCGGGGCCGCACGCTCGGCGCCCTGTCGCTGGGCTGAGCACGGCAGGACGCGAGTTCGACACCGACACGTTGTCGATGGCGACCAAGTTGGCGGGCCGCGCCGCGATCGCACTCGACAACGCGCGGCTCTACGCGAAGATGCAGGAGCAGGATCGCCGGAAGGACGAATTCTCGCCATGCTGGCGCACGAGCTGCGCAACCCGCTGGCGCCGATCAGCAACGCGGTGTACTTGTTGGGTGCATACGAGCGGGACGCGGGCAAGCTCGCCTGGGCGAGAGAGATCATCGGCCGTCAACTCCAGCAGCTCTGCTTCGCCTGGTCGACGACCTCCTCGATGTCGCGCGCATCACGCGCGGCAAGATCGAGCTCAAGACCGAATCGATCGACGTCTCGCGAGTCATCGCGGCTGCAGTCGAAACCAGTCGTCCGTTCGTGGATGCGTTCGAACACGTGCTCGACGTGTCGCTGCCTCCGAGCCGCTGCGGATCAGGGGCGATTTCGCACGGACCGCGCAGGTGCTGGCCAACCTGATCAACAACGCCGCGAAGTATACGAACAGGGGCGCGTCGCATCGGGGTCGCGGCGTTGCGCGAGGGCACGGATGTCGTGTTCCGCGTCCGCGACTCCGGCATGGGCATTCGCCCGGAGTCTTTGTCGGTCATCTTCGAGCCGTTCCGGCAGATCCATCGTCGCACGCTGGATCGCTCGCAGGGGGGCCTCGGCGTCGGGCTGACGCACGCGCGCGGCGGCTGGTGGAGATGGAGGCGGCAGCATCTCGGCGTACAGCGAAGGACCGGATCGCGGAAGCGAATTTACCGTTCGTCTTCCGAGCGAGAGCTGGCGCCGCCCGCCGATGGCGCGCCCCGAGAGCGCCGCATCAAGGCGATCACCCACTCGACTTGCAACGTGCTCATCGTGGACGACAACCGCGACGTCGCCGACAGGCACCGCCGTGCTGCTCCGCGCAGCCGGATGCAACGTCGATCTCGCCTACGACGGCGAGGAAGCGCCCGGTCGGTCCGCGCGGGCTGCGCTCCCGATGCCGTGCCGCTCGACATCGGGTTGCCGAAGATCGACGGTTATCAGGTGGCCGAGCACATCCGCGCCGAACGGGCGAACCAGCGGCCCGTTGATCATCGCGCTGTCCGGCTACGGCCAGGGACGAGCACCGCGTGCGATCCAGACAGGCAGGGTTCGATTACCACATCGTCAAGCCGATCGAACCGGCGGCGCTGACGGGGCTGCTGGCCACGCTGCGGTCCTGCCGGAAGGATCGTGCGCCGGCGGCAGACACGAATGCATCGGGCGGAGATGTCACGTCCGGGGTCGGACTCAACTCCGGGTGCGCATGTCCCGGCGCCGAGATCCGCGAGCGTAGCGCGACAACAGAGGCGATCACGCCGCGAGAAGCGTGACGGCGATCTTCCCCAAGCCGCCGAACCGCACCGAGAGCGGTACTCCCGTGGGCACCTCGAGCGCGCCTGCATATGAGCCGGTCGTTAGTGATTTGACCGGCGTCGAGTCCTCCACGCCTGCGCTCGATGCCAGGAAATTCGCGAGCCAGAAGAGCGGCCGCAGCGGATGGCCGTCGGGATGCCGGCCGTCGCGCGAATGCAGCCGGCCCTGCGGACCGTCGATCGCGATCCGGAAAGCTCGAGGTTCCGGCTCATGCCGTCCGGCAGGACCGGGCCGACGAAGAGCCCCCTGGTTCGATACCTGATCGGCCAAGAGCTCCGGGAAACGTGACCCCGCGGGATCGGGCGTAGCGCGAATCGAGCAGCTCCAGCACCAGCCGGGTCTCGCCGATGGCCGCGCGTACTTCAGCCTCGGTGTACGGCACTGCGCGCGGGGGCAGGGCGCTCGCCAGGCAACGAATGCGATCTCCGGCTCGATGCGCGCGATCCCGGCGTGAGAGCGATCACGGGGCAGGGCGATGGCTCGCGCGCAATGGTGGGGGCGAAGAGCGCAGCACATGAAATTGCGCGCTCGGGGGTCGGCAGCGAGCATTTCCAGCCGCCGGTCGCGACTCCGAGCAGCTCCTGGACGCGCCGCTGGATGGCGCAGCGCGTCCTCGAGCGCTCGGTCGGGCGAGCAGGCATTCCGGCAAACGCGGGCCCGGTTGCCGTGCGCGGCGCGCCGCGAGAAGATGGCGGGCAGCGACTCGTCGCGTTGGGCAGCGGTCAGCATGATCGGTTGTGCGCCATGATCCCGCCGATGATACCCGCGCTGGCGGACCGATGCCGAGGACATCATGAACGAGCGCGCGAGACGCTGCCGCATGTCTGCCCGAGGATCGCGGACGCGCGGTGCTGATCGGGCGCGCCTGGGTGCCGGCGATTCGACGGCCCCGTGCCCGTCTGCGTCCGCGGCGAAGGCGTACTACGACCTGACCGTCCATCGCCGCCACCGCGAGCGGCTCTGCTCGAGCTCGATGATGCCGTCGCCGGGATTCGCGCCGCGACCGACCTGCCGCGGCTCGCGGGCTCGACGAATGCTCGCCAACTCGCGTGGAACCGGCGCGACGAAGCTCGGCCGTGGTTTCTCGCCCCCTGCGACCTGCAGGCGATCAAGGCGAGCGGCGTCACGTTCGTCTCGAGCATGCTCGAGCGCGTGATCGAAGAGCAGGCGCGCGGGCGACCCGGCGAAGGCCGAAGGCGGTGCGCACGGTCGATCGTCGCGGTCATCGGCGACGATCTCGCCGGCGTGCGGCCCGGGCTCGCCCGAGGCCGCGCGCCTGAAGGACGTGCTGATCGCGCAGCACGCGTGGTCGCAGTACCTCGAGGTCGGCATCGGTCCGGATGCGGAGATCTTCACCAAGTCGCAGCCGATGTCGGCGGTCGGCATCGGCGCCGAGATCGGCATTCATCCCAAGTCGGAATGGAACAATCCGGAGCCGGAGATCGTGCTGGTCGTGAACAGCCGCGGGCGCACGCGTCGGCGCGACGCTCGGCAACGACGTCAACCTGCGCGACTTCGAGGGCCGCAGCGCGCTGCTGCTCGGCAAGGCGAAGGACAACAACGCGTCGTGCGCGATCGGGCCGTTCATCCGCCTCTTCGACGAGCATTTCGCGCATCGACGACGTGCGCGCGCTGCGAGCTCGCGATGCGCGTCGACGGACCCGACGGCTTCGCGCTCGACGGCGCGAGCTCGATGGCGATGATCAGCCGCGATCCGCTCGATCTGGTCGCGCATGCGATCGGGCCCAATCACCAGTATCCCGACGGCCTCGTGCTCTTCCTCGGCACGATGTTCGCGCCGACGCAGGATCGGCTCGGACCGGGCAGGGCTTCACCCACGTCGTCGGCGATATCGTGACCGTCGCCACGCCGCAGCTCGGCGCGCCTCGTCAACCGCGTCAACCGCTCCGACCGATCGCGCCGTGGACTTTCGGCGCGAGGGCGCTGATGGAGAGCCCGCGCGGCGGCGCAAGAAGCGTTAGAGCGTCGTTCCTCAGCGCCGCGCCGCTTAGGCGGCGAAGTCATCATGAGCAGCTTCGCCCGCGAGCGGCGCCGACTCGCACAATCCCTGAAGCGTCCGCGATCGACGCCGGCGCTGACCCAGACGCCGTGCACGCCGACGGCGTCGGTGGTTAGCCCTCGGCGCGCCTGTCGGCAGGTCGAAGACGCGGCGCTTGGGGCCGCGTCCCACCGTCAGCCGGATCGAAGAGCAGCAGGTCGGCCGCGTAGCCCTCGCGAATCATGCCGCGCGCCGCGCATGCCGAACACTCGCGCGCGGCTGCGAGGTGAGCCTGCCGCACCGCCTCGCTCATCGACATCGCGCCCGAGCTCGCGCGCCCAGTGCCCCATCAGGTGCAGCCCGAAGCCGGCGTCGTTGAAGAAGGTCAGGTGCGCACCGGCGTCGCTCAGGCTGACGATGCTGTGCGGGTGGTTGAGCATGCGGCCGACCGCTTCCTCGTCGGAGTTCAGCAGCTGCGCGGTGAACACGGTGCGCAGGTTCTCGGCGAGCGCGAGATCGAGCATCGACGTCGAGCGGGTCGCGGCTGCTCAGCACGCTGCGATGTCGGCGATGCTCCGCTGCTCGTAGCCCAGCGTGCGCTGCGCCGCGGCTGTCTCGACGACCTGCACCTTGTCCCACTCACCGTTGAACAGCCGGAAGGTTGCTCGGTGGACGCCAGTTCGCGGCGCACGCCGTCGCGGAACGCGGCGGCTTGGCGAGCATGCGCCCTCAGAGCATCGCCGTGCAGACCCAACGCCTGCTTCCAGCTCTCCAGGCCCTCCACCGGATAAGGCGAAGCCATCGTGAAGTCCATCGTCAGCGGACAGCACGACACCTGTCCGATCAGCCGGTGTCCCTGCTCGTTGGCCGCGGCGATCGCGTCGAGATCGTCGAACACGGCCTGCGGATTGGTGCCGCTGTGCAGAAGCGCAGCGATCATCACGGGACGGCCGCTGTCGGCGGCGAGCGATTCGAGGAACGGCAGCGAGCGTGTGGCCGCCCTTGGTGAGCATGTACACGCCTCGCCGCCGACTCGCCCATCGCGGCGATCAGCGCCCGCATCTCCCGATCATCGGCGAGCCGCGAAGGCATCGGCAGGCCGGCCTTCGCCGTTATGCGCGGGCGACGTGCTGGTCGCGAAGCCGACCGCGCCCGGCCTGCATCGCTTCGCGGACCAGCGCCTGCATTGCTCCAATCTCCGCGTCGGTCGCCGCGCGCAGGGGAGCATCACTCACCCATGACGAAAGTGCGCACGCTGCTGTGTCCGACGTACGCGGCGACGTTGACCGCGCTGCCCTTGCGGCGCAACTTGAGCGAGGTACTCCGGAAAGGTCTCGAACCCCCAATCGATGCCCTCGCGCAGGACGTCGAGCGACATGCCCTCGACCTGCGTGAGATTGCGCATCGTCCGCTCGCGGTCCTCGGGCTTGCACGGGTGCGATGGTGAAGCCGCAGTTGCCGATCACTGCAGTCGTCACGCCGAGCGCCGGCGAAGGGCCGCACGCAAGGGTCCCACGTGATCTGCGCGTCGAAATGTGTGTGGCTGTCGATGATGCCCGGGCATCAGCGCGAGCCCGTCCGCATCGATGACTTGCGCCGCCGGACCCGCAAGCTCCGCGGCCGACGGCCCGTATACGGCCGCCTCGGCCATGACACGTCGCTCACGACCGGCGAGCGGCCGCTGCCGTCGAACACCAAGGCGTTCCGGAAGCGTAGATTGCTCACGCGATAGGCCTTGCCACCGGCGGCGAGCTTCCTAGAGGATGTAACTGCGACAGGTTGTCGTCCTTCGACGATGCCCGCCAGCCGCGCTTCGTCCACATAGGCCGCATCGATCGTGATCCGCTGGCCGTCGAGCTTGGCAGCGTCGAACGAAACTTCGTCGAGCAGCCGCTCCATCACGGTGTAGAGCCGGCGCGCGCCGATGTTCTCCTGCTTTTCGTTGACTGCGAACGCGATTTCGGCGAGCCGCCGGATGCCGTCCGGCTGGAAATCGAGATCGACGTTCTCGGTGGCGAGCAGCGCCTGGTACTGGCGCGTCAGGCAGGCGTCGGTCGCGGTGAGGATCTGCTCGAAGTCGGCGACCGACAGCGATGCAAGCTCGACGCGGATCGGAAAGCGCCCCTGCAGCTCGGGGATCAGATCCGACGGCTTCGACGAGGTGGAACGCGCCGCTGAGCGATGAACAGGATGTGATCGGTCTTGCACCATGCCGTACTTGGTCGCGACCGTCGTGCCTTCGACCAGCGGCAGCAGGTCGCGCTGCACGCCCTGGCGCGACACGTCGGCGCCGTGCGTCTCCTGCCGGCTGGCGATCTTGTCGATCTCGTCGAGGAACACGATGCCGTTCTGCTCGACGGTGGCGAGCGCCTTGGCCTTGAGCTCGTCGTCGTTGATCGAGCTTCGCCGGCCTCCTCGTCGATCAGCGCCTTCATCGCCTCGGCCGACTTTCATCTTCTTCACGCTTGCGCCGCCGCCGCCGACATCTGCTGGAACATGCCCTGGATCTGGCTCGTGAGCTCCTCCATCCCGGGCGGCGCGAGGATCTCCATCTGCGGCGCGCAGCAGCGACACCTCGACCTCGACCTCGCTTGTCGTCGAGCTTGCCTTCGCGCAGCATCTTGCGGAATTTCTGCCGCGTCGCGCGAATCGGTCGGCTGCATGTCGTGGAAGTTCACCTCGCGCGCCGGCGGCAGCAGCACGTCGAGCACGCGCTCCTCGGCGGCGTCGGCGGCGCGATCGCGCACCTTGCGCGCCTCGGTCTCGCGCGTCTGCTTGATCGCGGTCTCGGCGAGATCGCGGATGATCGTGTCGACGTCGCGCCCGACGTAGCCGACCTCGGTGAACTTGGTCGCCTCGACCTTGATGAACGGCGCATCGGCGAGCTGCGCGAGCCGGCGCGCGATCTCGGTCTTGCCGACGCCGGTGGGTCCGATCATCAGGATGTTCTTCGGCGTGATCTCCTGCCGCAGCGGCTCCGGCGACCTGCTGCCGGCGCCAGCGGTTGCGCAGCGCGATCGCCACGGCGCGCTTGGCCGCGTCCTGCCCGACGATGTGCTTGTTCGAGCTCGGCAACGATTTCGGAGGGTGTCATGCTGACGACATGGCTCGGCAGAGGACGTTGCGGAGAGAAACGGTTCGCCGCATCCTGCGGCACCTGTCCTATTCTACCGGCCGGAGTCTATTCACACCGACCCCTTCCCACACGCGGGGCGAGGAAACCGTGCGCGTCGCCGACGGTGGGCGGGGACCCGTCAATCCGGAATGGTCACCGTATTGTTCGAGAACGTGATCCGGTCTGCGGCAGGCGGGGTTGGCTTGAGATCGGCGGTACGTTCGCCGCGGTGATCGCCGGCGCCGCGCCCGGGACGCCGCCGCGCGGCGACGGTGCGCACGAGCTGCGACGGCGGCAGCGGCGCTGCCTGCTGTCAGGTGCGCCGCACATCGCGTCCATCGCCCGGGAAGAGATAGACGTTGAGCGGGACGCAGCTCGAGTCGTAGCCGGGCAGGAGCGCAGCTGTCGATGAAGGCGTCGAAGTGCTGCGCATTCGTCACCTCGATGTACGACGAGCTGGCTCGCGGCGCCCTCGACGATGCTGTGTTCTGGCCGAAGTACGGGCGCGCGTTCATGTTGACCGGCACGCAGCGTATCGGCGCGGCCGTGCGACGATGATCGCCGGCTTGCCGTGCAGGTTGGCGGTCCGCAGTGATCTCGCGCGACGCCGCGTTCGAACACGCCGCGGCATTGGCGTCGCTACCGGTCCACGCAGGTTGCGCTGGCAGATCGCGCCGTCGGCATTCAGGTCGGCGAGCGCCGCGTCGACGGCGAGCTCGACGCCAGATCGACGCAGCGGTCCGCCCGGGATTGCTGGTTGTTGACGATGCTGATGCCGGACGTTCAGGCCGACGCCGTTGAACGGTGCCGAAGATCTGCGCGAGCGCTGCCGCGGCGAGCGGCGTCGGCTTGCTCGGACGCGTCGGTCGCTGCGTAGGTAAAGCCGCACAGGTTGTCGGCGACGCCGAAGCGCCCGTACGCATTGGCGTAGGTCGCGACGACCGGCGGCGACGCGCGAAGCCGGTAGTGCGACGCGTGCAGCATGTTCGACTCTGGCCGGCCAGCCAGCGGCGATCAGGTTGTCGAGCGACTTCCTCGGCCTGCGCCGGCGGTCGTCGTCGTCGGTGAGCAGACCCCTTAGCCTTCAGCGACGCGCAGCGGTTCGCGTCGACCGCGCTGCGGCGAGCAGCTGCCGCGCCCGGCGAGCCTGCCGCCACGTGGCGACAGCGCCGCGCACGGGCTGGTAGAGGTTCGCGAACGTGAAGTAGTCGTAGAGCGGCTTCGCGCCTCCGGCGATCGCCGTGGTGCCGCGGGTCACCGATGAGCGCTGGATCCGGCATCAACTCGAGCACGGGCTCGGCGACGGCGACGCCATCGATCAGCCCCTCGGTATCCTGCTCGGCCGCGGCGATCGCACGCGGCGCCGCCGTTCGACACCGACGAGGCGATGACGATGCGTGTTGGCCGGGCCGAACTGCGCTCTCGTGCTGCCGTCCGGCGATCTTGTCGGCGAACCGCTCGTTCAGGACGTAGAAGGCGAATCTGAACGGCGTCGAGCGTGTCGCGTGCCCCAGTCCTTCTCCGGATTCTGCTGCGAGTGGGCGTGCTTGATCGCGATCCGGTTCGGATTGGCCGCATTGAACGCCGCGAGATCGGCCGCCGTCAGATGTTCGCGGTGAAGTTGGATTGCGCGCTGGCCTGCGTGCCGCGTCGGTGCGCGTTCCGTCCTGCACGATTGACGGTGTTGGTCGCGAGATCGTGGACGCCGCTGCCGGTGCCCTTGTCGGCGTAAGCGACGACGCAGCCGTGCTTGAGTCCCCATTCGCCGGCGGTGCCGATCGCGCCGTAGACGCCGCGCGGAGCCGCCGAGCGGACGTCGACGACGATGCACGGCGCTGCGCATCGTCGAAGCGTCGCGGGCACCTGCACCATCAGCGTCACGTTTTGCTTGCCGGTGCCGTCGTCGGCGTAGGCGAAGTACTCGGCGCCGGCGATCCTGCCTTCGGCCTAGCGTGTTGCCGCCGTTGCTGTCGACGTTGGGACCGTAGAGCACGCCATAGCCGCCCTTCGCACTGATGTCGACGAGCGCGCGATAGTTGTTGAAGATCGCGAGCCGGCGCAGCTCGGCCGCAGTGGGTCGCCGTGGATTGGCAGGCGCGGTGCGGCCGCAGCCGCGAGGCCGGATCTTGCCGAGACCTGCCGTGAGCAGGTCGTCGGAGACTCCGTCGTAACTCGTCTGGTGATCGGCCCGATAACGAAGGCGGGCTTGACGTTAACCGCCGAATCGCCGCTGCTGATCCCAGCGCACGCGGTGACCACTGACTGCAGTGCACACAACGCTGCCGCAGGCAATATGCTTGAAGGGTGACACGACCGACTTCTCTCCGGATTGCGAGCTACGCACCTGTTCGCCCACCCGGTGATTATAGCGGCGCAGCTTCCAGTTGGAAGGTTTGGCAAGCGGGAATCATTCGCTTATTATTCGATGTGGGCCGTGCGGTCGAAGGTCATCGGCTCGCATTCGAGGAGGAAGCGATGATGAAGAACACAAATCTTGCCGGCGGCGCTGGCTGCGCTGTTTGCCACTTGTACATCCGCGCGCAGGCCCAAACAGCGTCAGCCACGCTTGCGCCGACAGCGGGGAATACCACGGGCCGGGTCGGTCACGTTCACGCAGAAGGGCGACAAGGTGACCCGTCGAGGCCAAACTGTCGGCCTGGCGCCCGGCGGGCACGGCTTCCACATCCACGAGAAGGGCGACTGCAGCGCACCCGACGCGATGAGTGCGGGCGGGCACTTCAATCCGTCCGGCAAGCCGCACTGGCGCGCCTGAGGCGTCCGACGCATCACGCGGGTGACATGCCGATGCTGCAGGCGGACGCGAGCGGAAATGCCACGCTGACCGCCGATCTCGCGGGAGAATCCTGCTCGGGAGCGGAGCCAGCGACATCGTCGGCAAGTCGGTCATCGTGCACAAGGATGCCGGACGACTTACAAGACGCAGCCCACGGGCAACTCCGGCGCGCGCGTAGGCCTGCGGCGTCATCAGCAAGTCCTGACCGCGTGAGGTGGATCGCCGCTCTCGCAGCGCTGGCGCTGGTCGCCGGCTGCAGCGGGACGCCAGGCAAGGAGGATGCTTCGGCCAAGAAAGGCCTGATCGGGTGTGACCCGCCTGGCGCCGAAGAACGGCAGCACGGTGCGCGGCACCATCTCCTTCACGCAGACAGGCGACAAGGTGTCGGTCGCGGGAGAATTCTGTCGACCTGTTCCCGGACCGCACAGCCTTTTACATTCATGCAGGTGGCAGCTGCGGCTCCCGAACGCCGGCGAGCGCGGGGCCCGTGGAACGTCCCTGGGAACACGGATAGTGCGGCGCACCGGCGCTGCGCCCGACCTCGTCGCCGGCACGGGAAGGCAGGGCGGGCGTAGCGGTGTCGCTGCGCAGCATATCGGTGGGCACGGGCAGGCCCGACGACGTGATCGGCCATTCCGTCGTCGTGCACGCGACGTCGATCCCGATCCGAAGGCCGAGTTCGGCGTGCGCAACGGATGGATCGCCTGCGGCGTGATCGAACGTTCCGAAGGATTGGATCTTGCAGAAGGCTGCTGTAGCGGACGCCGCGCAGCAGCGGATGCTTGGCAAGCTGAATACGCTGCCCATGGGCCTTCTCTCCGACCGCAAGATACTCATCACCGGCCTGCTGTCCAACCGTTCGATCGCCTACGGCATCGCGCAGGCTTGTCAGACGCGAGGGTGCGTCGCTCGCCTTCACCTACGTCAACGACGGACCTTAAGGACCGCGTGGTCGAAGCTCGCGGCGGAATTCGGCAGCGCTCCGCGTTCTGCCTGCGACGTGACCCGCGACGAGGACATCGCGGCGCTGTTCGCAGCGCTCAGGCCGCGAATGGGGCGGACTCGACGGCCTGCTGCACTCGATCGCGTTCGCGCCGCGCGAAGCGCTCGGCGGCGATTTCCTCGAACGGCATTTCGCGCGCGGCGTTTGCGACCGCGCGACGACGTGAGCTCGTATAGCTTCGCGGCGCTGGCCAAGGGCGCGCGTCCGCTGATGGCCGGCCGGCGCGGCGCGATGCTCACGCTGACCTATCTCGGCGCGGAGCGCGCGATTGCAAAACTACAACGTGATGGGTCTGGCCAAGGCGAGCCTCGAAGCAAGCGTGCGCTATCTCGCGCAGAGTCTCGGGCCTGAGGGCATCCGCGTCAACGCGCATCTCGGCGGGGCCGATCAAGACGCTCGCCGCCGCGGGCATCGGCGGCTTTTCGAAGATCCTTCATTTCGTCGAGCGAACAGCGCCGCTGCGACGAAACGTGACGATCGACGAGGTCGGCAACGTCGCCGCGTTCCTGCTGTCCGACCTCGCGAGCGCAGTGACGGGCGAGATCACCTTCGTCGACTGCGGCTTTTCGATCGTCGCCGCGGGGCTGGGCGAGGATTAGGACCATTTCCGCGACGCGCTACGACGCCGTCATCATCGGCGGCGGCCACAACGGCCTCGCCTGCGCGTGCTACCTGGCGGCCGCCGGCATGAGCGGTCCGCGATGTTCGAGCGCCGCGGCATCGTCGGCGGCGCCGCGGTCACCGAGGAATTCCACCCCGGCTTCCGCAATTCGACCGCGAGTTACACGGTGAGCCTGCTGCGATCCGAAGGTCATCCGCGATCTTCGGCTCGCAGCGCACGGGCTTCATCATTGTCGAGCGGCCGCTCGCGAATTTCCTCCCGCTGTCCGATCGGCGACTGCCTCAAGGTCGGCGGCGGCCTCGCGGCGACGCAGGCTGAGGTGGCGCGCTTCTCGCGCAGCGGATGCCGAATCGCTTGCCGGCGTATTACGCGATGCTCGAGCGCGTCGCCGACGTGCTGCGCGCGCTGCTGCTGGAGACGCCGCCCAACGTCGGCGGCGGCATGCCCGAGCTGATCCAGCGCGTGGAAGACCGGCCGGCGACTGAAGCGCGCTGCTCGCTCGACCGAGCGCCGCGACCTGCTCGATCTCTTCACCAAGAGCGCCGGCGAAGTGCTCGACCGCTGGTTCGAGTCGGAGCCGATCAAGGCGGCGTTCGGCTTCGACGCGGTGGTCGGCAACTTCGCGAGCCCCTACACGCCGGGCTCGGCGTACGTGCTGCTGCACCACGTGTTCGGCGAAGTGAACGGCAAGCGCGGGCAGTGGGGACACGCCTTGGGCGGGATGGGGGCGATCACGCAGGCGATGGCGCGCGAAGCGCGAGCGCGGCGTCGCGATCTTCACCGATGCGCCGGTAGCGCAGGTGACGATCACGCGAAGGAGCCGTTGCCGGCGTGACGCTGGCCGATGGCAGCAGAGATCGCGGCGAGGCGCGTGGTCGCCAACGTCAATCCGAAGCTGCTGTATCTGCAGATGATCGATGCCGCGGAGCTCGATCCCGACTTTCGCCGCCGCGATCGAGAGCTACCGCTGCGCGTCGGCCAACGTTCCGGATGAACGTCGCGCTCGACGCTCCGCCTCGTTCTCCTGCCTCAGCGGCGACGGGTCGCACCTGCGCTCGGGCATCATCCTCGCGCCCTCGCTCGCGTACATGGAGCGCGCCTACTTCGATGCCCGGCTCAGCGGCTGGTCGCGCGAGCCGATCGTGGAGCTGGTGATCCCCTCGCTTGTCGACCCTTCGCTCGCACCGCCCGGCAAGCATGTCGCGAGCCTGTTCTGCCAGCACGCGAATCCGCAGCTTCCTGATGGCAGATCCTGGGACGCGGCGAAGGAAGAAGTCGCCGGATCTCATGCTCGAAACGGTCGCGCGCTTCGCGCCCGACTTTCGCGCGAGCGTCGTCGCGCACACGGCGCTGTCGCCGCTCGATCTGGAGCGCGAGTTCGGGCTCGTCGGCGGCGACATCTTTCATCGGACAGCTCGCTCTCGACCAGCTCTTCTCGGCGCGTCCGGTGCTGGGTCACGGCAACTACCGGGGCCGCTGCGCGGGCTGTACATGTGCGGCGCGGGCACGCATCCGGCGGGGGCGTGAGCGGCGTGCCGGGCACAACGCGGCGCGCGAGATTCTTCGTGATGCGCGGCGGATTAGCGTTGCGCAGGCGCGCTGAGCCGCGGTAGCTCAGGCGCCATGTGGCGCATCGGTCGTCGAGCGGGTCCGATCTGGCGGCGCGCCACTCGTAACCTGCGGCGTGACCGCGCACAAATCGACCCGCTTACGACGACCGCTTGCGACACCGCGCCGACTGCTCACCGCGGCTCAGCATCGCTGCAAGGCGACGCCCCGCAACCTCGTCACGGGGCGTCAGCGGTGCTGCAATAGAATCGAAGCCAGCCGATAAGCCGGGTTCTGTTACGGCGCAACGCTAAAGCGCGCTATGACCGTCATTCATCTAGGCGCCGCGTTGCCGCGGCGCTCGAGCCACCTACCCGCGGACTCGGCGAGCAGCGTCGTCGTCCGCTTACTTGGTGTTGCTCCGGATGGAGGTTGCCGCGTTTCACCCGCATCCTTGTGATCGGATGCGACTCGTCTCTGTGGCCCTGTTCCTCGCCTTCGCCGCCGCTCGCTAGCGGACGACTTATAGCGTCCGGGCGTTACCCAGCATCCTGCTCTGCGGAGCCCGGACTTTCCTCTCCTGGCGAGCTGACAACTCAGTTGCTAGCTGCTCGACGCCGGCAGCGACGGTCTGGCTGACTTCGAGCCGTCAGTTTACTCACTCGGCTCGCCGGCTCGACGACCCGCCAGCGTAGCGCTTCCCCGCGCGCAGCGGCACCAGCGTCTGTCCGCCGAAGGCGTACTCCGCCGGGACCATCCACTGCCTCGCGCCGGAGGGTCACCGTATCGCGCGTTGCGCGGCAGGCCGGTAGAAGTCGGCGCCGTGAAAGCTCGCGAAATGCCTCCAGCCGATCGAGCGCGCTTCGCGGCCTCGAACGGCCTCGGCGTAGAGCTCGAGCGCGGCGTGCGCCGAGTAGCAACCCGCGCGCAGCCGCTAGCTGCCTCCTTGCGCGTCTTCGCGTGCGGCGCCGAGTCGGTGCCGAGGAAGAACTTGGGATTGCCGCTGGTCGCCGCCTGCAGCAGCGCGCTGGCGGTGCGTCTCGCGCTTGAGTACCGGCAGGCAGTAAAGATGCGGACGCACGACGCCGGCCAGCAGCGCGTTGCGCGACCAGAGCAGATGCTGCGGCGTAATCGTCGCCGCCGACGTTCGCGGGAGCCGCAGTGACGAAGTCCACGCCTTCGCGCGGTCGTGACGTGCTCGAGCACGATCCGCAGCCCCGGAAAATCGCGCACGATCCGGCGAAAGCCTGCGTTCCACAAACACGCGCTCGCGGTCGAAGACGTCGACATCGGCGTCGCGTGACTTCGCCGTGGACGAGCAATGGCAGATCCTGTCGTTCCATCGCCTGGAGCGCCGGGATAGACGCGTCGAGACTTCGGTGACTCCTGACTCCGAGTGCGTCGTGGCGCCGGCGGGATAGTACTTCGCCGCCGACGATGAAGCCGCTGCGTTGCGCCAGGGCGATTTCGTCCGGACGTCGTGTTGTCGGTCAGATAGAGCGTCAACAGAGGCGCGAAGCGCGAGGCCGCCGGCAGCGCGGCCGCGAATGCGCTCGCGGTAGCGCGGCAGCCGCGACGACGGTCGTCACGGGAGGTCGCAGGTTGGGCATGACAACTGCGCGCCCGAAAACGCGCGCCGTCGCGCCGACGACCGAGCGCATCAACTCGCCGTCGCGCAAGTGAAGGTGCCAATCGTCGGGCCGGGTGATCGTGAGGGTCGAAGGCGTCGTGACGTACGACGGGCGGCGTGGTTCTTGCTTGCTTCTTGCTTCGATTATACGGGGACGTCCCGCCCGCAGGACTGCGGCGACTGCCTGCTGGAACAGTCCCGCCGTGATCGCTTGCATGGGCGGATTCGGGCTATAATTCCCGGTTTGTTACCGCGCCTTGCCCGGGCGGGCGCTGGACCGGAACAGCGATGCAGAAAGGTGGGAGCGTGGCCAAGAAGCTCAAGGAACTGACCGAGCAGGACCTCGCTGAAGGCAGGGCGAGAAGGACTATATGAACGAGGCGCAGCGCGCGTTCTTCCGGCAGCGCCTGCTCGAAGCTGCGCGCGCAGCTGCTCAACAACGCCGACGACACCGGGCAGCATTTGCGCGAGAACGAAATCACGACCGACCCCTCCGGATCGAGCGACGCTGGAAGAGGAGTACACGCTGGAGCTGCGCACGCGCGACCGCGAGCGGAAGCTGCTGAAGAAGGTCGAGAAATCGCTGCGCATGCTCGACGACGGGAGCTACGGCTATTGCGAGGAGACCGGCGAGCCGATAGGCATCCGCACGACTGCTCGCGCGTCCCACGGCTACGTTGTCGCTCGAAGCGCAGGAACGTCGCGAACGCGTCCAGAAGCTTTATGGCGACTGAGTGGCAACTGAGTGGCGACCCAGTGGTGGCCGAGTCGCCACCGAGAGCTGACTGAGCAGCGGCCTCAGCGCGGCTGTGCCGCGTGGAGCGCGTGAGATGCGGAACGGCTCGGTTGCACCGGGCCGTTTGTTTTCCGCCTACAGGCCGAAGACCGCCCGGTGCGACCCGCCGCCGGCCATGAAGAACAGCATCGGGATGGAGAGCATGGTGTTGGTCCGCGACGCCAGAAACGCCACGCCGCCGCGCCTTGTTCTTCCTCGTCGTCGGTTGCCGGCTTCAACCCGAGGATCTTCTGCTGGTTCGGCCAGATCAAGGCCCACACGTTGAAGAGCATGATGGTGCCCAGCCACGCGCCGACGCCGATCGCCGCCATACCGCTGGCGCAGCAGGAAGGCGTCGACGAACTTGTCGCTGAGCAGCGCCGCGCCGGCGAGCCAGGTGACGACCGCCGCCCAGCGGAAGAAGAACAGCGCCCTGGGCGCGACGTGCTTGGTGATGCCCGCCGCGGTGCCGTCCGCGGTCGCAGCCTTCATCGCTGCGACCTGCACGAAGTTGAAGTAGTACAGCAGCCCGATCCACATCACGCCGGACATGAAGTGAATCCACCTTGCCAGTGCCGGAACGTAATCCATGGCGATCGCCTCCGTCAGCCGAGAATGCTCTTCACGACAAAATAGGAGGATCACCGTCAGGACCAAACCGGAGATGATCGTCCCCCAAAGCGAATCAAGCGGATTTTTCATTGGATTGCCCCTTTTCGCTGTCTTACACGCCGTCTCGATCGACCCCGTCGCGGCGAAACTCCTGCCAGCGAGAAGTGTCGATTCGATTGTAGCAAAGCACCGGCAGGGTAGCCAGCCGGGATTCTGCCCGCGAAGGCGCCCGACACGGCGCGGACTTGCAAAGCGGCGGCACTCCGGCGCCCCGGATATGTAGGACACTCTCCGAAGGAGAACCCGATGGCCCAATCGTTTTCACTGCCCGCGCTTCCTTACGCGGAGAACGCGCTCGCGCCGGTCATTTCGGCGCAAACAGTCGCCTTGCACTACGGCAAGCACCACACGAGGCGTATGTCGACAACCTGAACCGACTTGTGCCGGGGACCGAGTTCGAAGGACGGAGACTCGAACAGATCATCGTTGCCACTGCGGGCCGCGCGGACAAGGCAGAGCTGTTCAACAACGCCGGACAGGTCTGGAATCACAACTTCTATTGGCGGTGCTTCCGCGCCGGCGGCGGGGACGACCCCGTGGCGGGCTGGGCGAGCGCATCGCGGCCGCCTTCGGCAGCTTTGAGGCATTCAGAAAGGATTTCAGCAACGGCGGCGGTAAGCCAGTTCGGCAGCGGCTGGGCGTGGCTGGTCGCTGACGCCGGCACGCTCAGGATCGTCAAGACCTCGAATGCGGAGAACCCCCTGGCGCACGGTCAGACCGCGCTGCTCGCGGTCGACGTCTGGGAGCATGCGTATTACATCGACTACCAGAATCGGCGCCCCGAGTACGTCGATGCGGTGCTCGACCGTCTCATCGACTGGGACTTCGCCGCAGAGAATCTGGATGCGTGCGGGAGGCGGCGAAGCATCCCGCCCACGCCTGATCCGGAGGGGTATCCGGTCCCTCGCCGCGGGTTCGCACCGCGCGCTTGTTGCGCGGAGCAGATGGGAACATAATCCCCAGCCGCCCTGCGCCAAGAACCTCCCCAAATTCAATGGCGTTCCCGCTGTTCCCCAAGTCGCACGGTAAGGACAAGGCCGCAGACGCCAGGCGCAAGCCTGCCCTGACGCCGCAACACGATGCACGCACGGGGGCAACACGCGCCCCGGCGTCGGCGCGGGAGATCGCCGAGGTTGCGAAGGCGAAACCCAGCCCTGCGGGGAGCCCAGGCCGCCCGCGGACTCCATCGATTCGCACGATCGCGGCGACATTTCGGTCACCGGCCCGCCCAGCTTCGTCGACCTGAGCCGCGGCGGCCAGTCGAGTATCCTGGTGGTAGAGGCAAACCCGGGCTTGTGCTCGGTGCTCGAAGACGCCGCGCTGCGCTACGCCAATGGCCAGGCCGCTCAGGCGCGCGAGGCGCTCGAGCAGGGCTTGGCGGGCGACGACGAGGCGAGACAGTCTCCCCTGGCATGGCTCGCACTGTTCGATCTGCTTCAGCGCGCCGGCGACCGTGCGGCCTTCGACCAGCTCGCGTTGCAATACATCGTGGCGTTCGAACGGTCGGCGCCGTCATGGGAAGAGCACGCGCCCAAGCCTGCACCCGCAGCAAGCCGGTGCCGGGAGCCTACTTTGCATTGACCGGCAAAGCTCTCGAGCGCCAGCGCGACGCAGATCGCCAACATGCTCGCCGCGACCGGCAGGCAGCCGCAGGTACGCCTCGATCTTGGCTCGCTTACGGGGGCCGACGATGTTGGAGCAGCGCTCCTCGCGGAGGCGCTCATCAAGCTGCGCAAGCGGCGATACTCGCTCGTGCTCCAGCATCCGGAGAAGATCCGGCAGGCGCTGGAGAATGCCGCCAACCAGGGGCGCGAAGCCGGCGAAGGCTACTGGACGCTGCTGCTGGAGTTTTGCAGTGGCAGAACGATCACAAGACCTTCGAGGATCGCGCGCTCGAGTTCGCGATCGCCTTCGAGGTGTCGCCGCCTTCGTGGGAGCCGCCACCGATCGCGATCGGTGAACCCGCCGTCGCTGCCGACACGCGGCCGGCGGAGGGTGAGCGCGCCAGCGTCCTCTTCTGGGAGGGAACGATGATCGGCCCGACGGACGCGCAGCTCGCCAAGCTCGCGCGATTTCCGCGAAGGACGCAACGTCCTGCCGATCGACCTGTCGGGCGTCGACCGGATCGACTTCGTGTGTGCCGGACACATGCTCAACGCGATCTCCGTGCGGAAAACCAACGCAAGACCGTGCAGATCATCGGCGCCTCGCCCATCGTCCGCGCGCTCCTGCTGCTGATCGGAATCTCGTCGCGTCACTTCATCAAGAAATCGCAGTAGCAGATTCGCTCGCGGCATTGCGCCGCCGGGTGCAAGAGCCTCCACGATGGAAGCTTTCCACGGGACAACGATCTCTCTCGGTTCGTCGGGGCACGAGCGTCGCCTTGGGCGGCGACGGGCAGGTGACGCTCGGCAGCGTCGTGATCAAGTCGACTGCGCGCAAGGTTCGGCGCATCTACGGCGATCGCGTCCTGGCCGGATTTGCCGGAGCGACCGCCGATGCCTTCACGCTGTTCGAGCGCTTCGAAGCGAAGCTCGAGAAGCACCAGGGTCACCTGCAGCGTTCGGCCGTTGAGCTGGCCAAGCGATTGGCGCTCGGACCGCGTGCTGCGCCGGCTGGAGGCGATGCTGGCGATCGCCGACGCAAGCACTTCGCTGGTCATCACGGGCTCGGGCGACGTACTCGAGCCCGAGCACGGCATCGTCGCCATCGGGTCGGGCGGCGCGTACGCGCAAGCCGCCGCCCGTGCGCTGCTCGAGCACACCGAGCTGCCTGCGTCCGCGATCGTGAAGGAGGCGCTGACGATCGCGGGCGAGATCTGCATCTATACCAACGAGCAGCTCGTAATCGAGGTGCTGAAGGAAAAGGGATGCAGACATGACCCAAACCGTGTTCGGCGGCGTAACTCGACCTCGATGAGCGCCGTGGAATACGACGTGACCATCCTGGGCGCCGGCCCGGTCGGCCTCGCGCTTTGCCGCCGCGCTCGCGCGCGAGCGGCGCTGACGGTAGCGCTCGTGGATCGCGCTCCGGTCGCCGTGCTCGATCGCAGCAACATCGGCAGCGAGGATTGGGACGCGCGCGTCTACGCGATCAGCCCCGGCAGCGCGGAATTTCTGCACAGCCTCGGCGTGTGGCAACGGCTGCCCGCGGAGCGCTGGCAGCCGATCGAGGCGATGGACGTGCACGGCGATGCCGGCGGCCGCATCGCGAGTTCAACGCCTACGAGCTGGGCGAGCGCGCGCTGGCATGGATCGCCGAGAACCGGGAGCTGGTAGCGGCGCTGACGGAAGCGGTGCGCACGTGCGAGGGCATCGACGTGGTCGCGCCGGGCGAACCCGAGTCCATCGCGTGGCGGAGGGACGCCGCTGAAGTGCGCCTCAGCGGTGGCCGCACGCTGTCGACGCGGCTGGTTGTGGGCGCCGACGGATTGCGCTCCTGGGCGCGAACGCAGGCCGGCATCGCACGCGAACCGCACTCGTACGGCCAGACTGCCGTCGTTGCCAACTTCGCCACCGAGCATGCGCATCGCGGATTCGCGTTCCAGTGGTTCCTCGCCGGGCGCGGCGTGCTCGCCTGGCTGCCGCTGCCCGGACGCCGAATCTCGATCGTGTGGTCGGCGCCGGATGCGCTCGCCCAGGAACTGCTCGAACTCGACGCGCAGGCGCTCTCGGCACGCGTGGCGGATGCGGGCATTCGCATGGTCGGCGAACTGCGGCTGATCACGCCTGCGGCCGCGTTTCCGCTGTCGTTCCTCAAACTGCCATCGGTTGTTGCGCATCGGCTCGCGCTCGCGGGCGACGCCGCGCATGGCGTGCATCCCCGCGGGGCAGGGCGTCAATCTGGGCTTCGGCGACGCCGCCGCGCTTGCCAGCGTCCTGGGTGCGAGGGTCCGGTCGCGGACGTCGGAGCGCCAATCCTGCTCGAGCGCTATGCGCGCAGGCGCGCATTGCCCGTGCTTGCCATGCAAGCGGTCACCGATGGCCTGGTGCGGATGTTCGATCTGCCCGCGCTGAGAATGCTGCGCAACGGCGGTATGCGTGCGGTGGGATCGGTCGGGCCGCTGCGACGGCTACTGGCGCAGCCTGCACTGCGCTAAACTAGCGGTCTTTGTCCACGTTTCCGGAGCGCGTCATGCGATCACGTTTGTTGTATACAGTGCTGCTGGGCGCGTGCCTTGCGCTGGCAGCGCAGGCGGCGCAGGACGCGACGCAACCTGATGCGCCTGACGCCCGAGGCTGCCGGCGTGAAGAAGCTGCTCGAGAGCAGATTTCCCGGCGCCACCGTCGGCGTCGTCGTCAAATCACCCTACTTCGACCTCTACGAAGCGCAGTTCGACGAGCGCCTCGTGTACACCGACGCCAAGGTGACTTATGTCATGGTCGGCAGCGTCTACGACGCGAGCACCAAGCAGAACCTCACGCGAGCTGCGCCTGCGCAAGCTGAACCGCGTCGACTGGGACAGCCTGCCGCTTGGCCTCGCGTTCACGCGCGTCAAGGGTGACGGCTCGCGGAAGCTCGTCGATCTTCTCGGACGCCGACTGCCCGTATCTGCAAGCAGCTCGAAGACGTCGATGAAGGGACTCGACAACGTGACCATCTACACTTTCTTGTTCCCGCATCGATCAGCTGCACCCCGACGCGGCGCGCAAGTCCGCGGTCATCTGGTGCTCGGCCGACAAGGTGAAGGCCTGGAACGATTTCTTCGACACCGGCAAGCTCCCCGACAACACGCGGCGACTGCCCGACGCCGATCGAGGACACCGCGCTGCTCGGACAGCGCCTGCACGTGACCGCCACGCCGACGCTCGATGTTCGCCGACGGCTCGCTGATTCCGGGCGCGATTCCGCTCGCCCGGCTCGAGGAAGGAAATCAACAAGGGCGAGGCGGAAGCAAAGAAGCTCGCGGCGGTAAAGAAATAGCTGCGGCGCTGCCGACAGCGGGGATCACATGGCGATACTCGACTTCATCAGCAAGCAGTTCATCGACATCATCGAGTGGACCGATGACTCGCGCGACACGCTGTCGTTACCGGTTTCCCGGACGAAGACAAGGAAATCAAGCGCGGCGCGCAGCTGATCGTGCGCGAATCGCAGATCGCGCAGTTCGTCTATCTCGGCCAGTTCGGCGATACCTTCGGTCCCGGAAAGTACACGCTGACCACCGACAACATTCCGGTCCTGTCCGACCTCAAGGGCTGGAAGTACGGCTTCGAGTAGCCCGTTCAAGGCGGACGTGTACTACGTCGTCACGCGGCTCTTCACCGGCAACAAGTGGGGCACGGCGAATCCGGTGATGATGCGCGACCAGGATTTCGGCGTCGTGCGCCTGCGCGCCTTCGGCATCTACGACTTCAAGATCGTCGAGCCGAAGCTGTTCCTGAAGGAGGTCGCCGGCACCGACGATCACTTCCGCCTCGACGAGTTCAACGACACGATGCGCTCGCGGATCGTCAGCGTGTTTCTCCGAGGCGCTCGCGCAGTCGAAGGTTCCGGCGCTCGACGTTGCCGCGCGCTATGGCGGAGCTCGGCGCAGGCGCTGTTGCCGCTGATCAATCCGCAGACGACGTCGAAATACGGCCTCGAGGTCGACGAGCTTCGTCGTCGAGAACGTCTCGGTTCCGCCGGAGGTCGAGCAGGCGATCGACAAGCGCTCGAGCATGGCGGCGGTCGGCAACCTGAACGACTACGTGAAGTTCCAGATGGCGCAGGGCCTGGAGAAGGCGACGGCGGCGGCGTCGGCGGCATGGCGCGCGCAGATGGCCGTCGGCATGGCGATGGCGCAGCAGATGATGAATCAGCCAGGCGGCATCCTCGGCGGGCAGGCGACTCCAGGCATCAGGGTCGAGCGCCGCGCGGCGCACCGCAGCGGCAGCCGGAGCTGCTCACCGCCGGTTCAGGTTGCGCAACTGCTGGGCGTCGCGGAATCCGACGTCCTCGCGAGCCTCGCAGCAGGGCGACTCTGAAGGGCAAGCAGATCGGTACGCAGTGGCGCGTCACCAGGGCCGCAGTCGATCAATTCCTGCACTCCTGACTCGTGCGATGACTTGTGCTTCGGCACGCATCGCGCGCGCGCCGCTGTGATCGCGCTCACCCAGCCGCACGCGTCCGAGCTGACGGCGCAGCAGAAGTTCGCCTGCCCGGCCTGCGGTGCGGAGGCGATCTGGAATCCGGCCAGGCAGGCGCTCGATCTGTCCGTTCTGCGGCACCGCGTCGCCGGCGAAGCTCGACGCGGACACCGGAAGGGATCGTCGAACACGACCTGGTCACCGCGCTGCGCGGCATCGGCGACGATCAAGCGCGGCTGGCAGGTCGAGAAAGCGCTACGTGAAGTGCCAGAGCTGCCAGGCGATCTCGGTGCTCGATCCGGCGCGCCAGGCGCAGCGCTGCGAGTTCTGCGGCTCGGCGCAGCTGGTCGCCGTACGAACAGAGCCAAAGACGTCGTTCCGTCCGGAGAGCCGTGCTTCCGTTCAAGCTCAGCGAGGACCAGGCGCGCGACGGCATTCGTGCGTGGTACGGGAAGCTCTGGCTCGCGCCGAACGCGTTGAAACGCCGGCGCGCTCACCGATACGGTCAAGGGCATCTACCTTCCGTACTGGACGTTCGACGCGCACGTCGATGCGACCTGGACCGCGGACGCCGGCCACTACTACTACACGACCGGAAACCTACACCGACGGTGACGGGCGCACGCAGTCACGCCAGGTGCAGCACGTGCGCTGGGAGCCTGCCGTCCGGGCAGGCTTACGCATTTCTTCGACGACGACCTCGTGTGCGCCTCGGTCGGCGTGCATCCGGCGCTGGTGCGTGGCATCGAGCCGTTTCCCACCAGCCGAGCTCAGTCCCTACGACGCCGGGTATGTCGCGGGCTGGACGGTCGAGCGCTACCAGATCGATCTCGATCGCCGCGGCGAGAGCTGCGCGCGAGGCGATGGATGCGAAGCTGCGCCTGATGTGCGCGCGCGCAGATCGGCGGCGACACATACCGCAACCTCGAGGTCCATGCGAACTACTCCGGCCAGACGCTTCAAGCACATCCTCGCGCCGGTCTGGCTGCTCAGCTACAGCTACGGCGTCGAGGGCGTTCCAGGCGGTGCATGAACGGCTTCACCGGCGCGATTCAGGGCGAGTATCCCAAGAGCTGGATCAAGGTGACGCTGCTGGTGCTGGCGATCATCGTTGCCATACTGATCGCGCTGTCGCTCGGAACGCATCGCTGAAGCCGGCGCCCACCGACTGAGGGAGAACGGGATGCGTGCTGCGATCGTAACCGGAGTCTCGCGCGGTCTTGGGAGTCCCTCGCCGCGACGCTGCTCCAGCACGGCTTCACGGTCCTGGGCGTCGGCCGCGCGAGCAGCGCGCGCTGACGGGCGAGCGCTACCGTTTCGTGCGCGTCGATCTCGCCGACACGGCGCGCATCGGCCGGTGCTCACGCCGTCTTTCCAGACACTCGCCGGCGACAAGCCCGCATCCGTATGCCTCATCAACAATGCGGCCGCGGCGGGTCCGGTCGGCGTGCTCGGCACGCTCGACGACGTGGATGCCGCGACGTCGCTCGCGGTGAACCTCGCCGGGCCGGTCGTGCTCGCGAACCTGTTCTGCCGTATCTTCGGCGGCGATGGCGCGGTGCGGCGCATCATCAACGTCTCATCCGGCGCGGCCCAAAGGGCGCTGCCCGGCGAGGCTATGTATTGCGTGGCGAAGGCAGGGCTGGAAATGCTGACCGCCGCGCTCGCGGCCGAACATCAGGAACCGGACTTCCAGTCGATCAGCGTGCGGCCCGGGATCATCGACACCGAGATGCAGGCGTTTGCCCGCTCGCAATCGCGCGAGGTGCTGCCGTGCGTCGACATGTTTGTCGAGTTTCACAGTCAGGGCCGGCTCGTTCCGCCGGACCAGGTCGCCGCGAAGATCGTCGACCGACTCGTGGTGGGCGAAGTCGAGAACGGCCGCACCTATTCATATCAGGAATTGTAGGAACTAGCGCGCCGGCAGCGGCCGGATGCGGTAGTCGAGCTGCAGCTCGGCTCGGCGCCAGCCTCCCACATCAGGCAGTAGGTCTGTCTCAGGTCCGCGGTGAAGACGCCCGAATCCTGCGTCACGCGCTCCCGGATGATGGGCATGATCACCGCATTGGCGTCGTGGTAGTGAAGGTTGAACGCGACCGGTGCGACGCTGGTGAAGTAGTAGTCGATGCGGTTTCCGGGTTCGAGCGCGACGCATTCCTCGTGGATGCGCGTAGGGCGCCAGCTCGACGCCCGCAGCGCTTCGCGGCGTATCGAGACGGTACGGGTCGGCGGCGCAGCTCGCCAATACGAACGCGGGGAACGCGAGGAGCAATGCGCGGCGCTGCCCGATCATCGCGCACGCCGATTCAGCCCGCGCCGCCGTGCGCGCCAGTCCTCGGCGAGCAGCGCCCAGCGCTCGTGGTCGCGCCAGCGGCCGGCGATTTTCACGTAGCGACGCGAGAAGCCCTCACGCGCGAACCCGGCGCCGCGCACGAGAGAGATCGATTGCCGGTTCCGGGGCTGTACGTTGACCTCGATCCGGTGCAGCCGCAGCGCGAGAAACGCGACCCGGAGGACGAGTACGAATGCCTCGGCCATGTAGCCGCGCCCGGCGTAGGGCTCGAAGCGGCGTAGTAACCCAGGTAGGCACTGCGGAAAGCACCGCGCACGATCTCGCTCAGGTTGAATACGCCCACGAGCGCGCCATCCTCGATCCGGCATACCAGCAGGCCCACGTGGGTCGCAGAGGTCGAGTGCGCGCGACTTCGGGCCCGCATAACGCCGGATGTAGGTCGCGTAGCGCGCTGCGGAAGCCGGCGTCCGCACCCAGCTTGCGTGCAGCGCACGACTCGCTCTGACGGCGGCGAGAAACGCCGCTCGATCGGCCCGCTCGCGGACGGCGCAGGTACACGCGCTCGCCCGCGCCGAGAATCGCGTTCCTCGTCGCTGGCATAATGCCGATTCTAGCAACCGGGCGGCAGCGGCGTGGCAACTGAGCGGCAGCCGGATTCGCGCGACAATGAGCAAATGGATCGAAGGCAAGGTCGTGAGCAACCGGGAGTGGTCGGAGCGGCTCGTGACGTTGCGGGTCGCGGCGCCGGCATTGACGTTTCGTCGCCGGCCAGTTCGCGCGTCTTGCCCTGCCCGCGCCGCCGGGCTCGAAGGAACCGATGCTCGGGCGACCGTATTCCTTCGTCAATCCTCCCGAAGCGGCGCCGCACGAGTTCTATTTCAACGTCTTGCCCGACGGACCCTTGTCGCCGCGGCTCGCCGCGCTGGCTCCCGGCGACGCGGTGTGGTTGCTGGATCGCGCCAACGGCTTCTTCTGCATCCCCGAGCTTCCTGAGGCGGCGACGCTATGGTGCCTGTCGACAGGCACGGGCCTGGGACCGTTCCTTCCTCGATCCTGCGCACCGCCGAGCCCTGGGAGAAATTCGATCGCATCGTGCTCGTCCATGCCGTGCGGCATGCAGCCGACCTGTCCTACGATGAGGTCATCGCGGGCATCGCGAGCGCGCACGCGGGACGCTTCAGCTTCGCGCCCTTCGTCAGTCGCGAGGTCAAGCGCGACGCGTTGTCCGGGCGCATTCCCGACGCGATCCGGGACGGGCGGCTGGAAGCCTGGACCGGGTTGCCGCTGACGGCCGAAAACGCACACGCGATGCTCTGCGGAAATCCCGCAATGGTGCGCGACACGCAGGAGGTTCTCGAACAGCGCGGCATGCGTCGCCACCGCCGCAAAGAGCCCGGCCACTTTACCGTCGAGACCTATTGGTAGCGGCGCGAGCAGCGAGGGACCCGCGCGCGTAGCGCGTGGGGTAAGGTTGTCTTCCACCGACGCGAGGCCGATCCGGTGCTCTCTTGTGATACCGGTTGACGGCGAGTGCGACCTTTTGGGTACCGTAATTGAGTCACGCTGGAAGATATCGAGGCAGCGCCTCGCGTTCTTAAGCGCGACGACGTCCGGGGTCAAAAGCAGCTGGACACGGTCGGTTGCGTCGAGCACCGCGAGGGCAAGTCCTCGAACCCGCCAAAGCCGTCGCAGATGACAAAGTCAGGCTCTTGAGCCACGAACGGCAGCCCGACGAGACCGATGCGCTGGACATCGCATGGCCATCTTCCACAGACTCCGGTTGAGGCAACACGTAAAGACCCGATGCATTGGCGCCCGAGCGACGAAGGAAAGCAAGTCTGCGATCGAGCCGATGCAGGTTGTCGAGTACGTCGTCGAGCGTGTACTTGGGCGTCATGTCGAACACGAGCGCATCGCCGACGACCTGCCGGTCGAGATCGACGAGCAGCACTCGCTTGCCCAGGGCACAAGCACGTCCGCGAGGTTCGTTGCCGTGGTCGTGGCGCACGGTCCCCTTCGCTCGAACACGGAAACGATCGCTGCGCGGCGCAGCCTTCCGCAACCTGCCGGAGGAGCCCATGAATGATCTGACCTCGTCCGACCTCGGCAATCACCGCGAACTCGCTTGCGCCCGCGCGCATCGCCGACAGGATGACGTCCGGATCTTTGCGGTCGGCGAACGCGACGATCGGCGCGGTGGGTGCCGCAACACGAGCCTCTTGTAAGATCGAAGCCCGCGCTGCAGGTTGATAGCGAGATCGACCAGGACTATCGCTCCCGACCGCGCAAGCGCCGCGGCGGCAGGTCTTCGCTTTACGACCACTCGGTCGCCGAGAATTCTGGCCACGAAGTCACGGCGCCGTGCGATATCGAGCACTGAGGAGATTAGGGTAGGCGGCGCTCATCCAGGTGTACTTGCCACGCCCCCGCCGGACCGCCGCTCGGGTGTCCCGGGACTGAGATCGCTTCGCCGCGTGCAGGCAGTGAAACTGGACGCGTTGAAAGTCGCGCCCGAAGGAAGAGCGAAGTCGTCTGCGGGATCGACCTCGTCTCTTCCGGGCAGCATCGGCACATCACGCTCGGCCTTACAGGATGGACCAGCCGAAGGCGTGAGGTGATCGACCAATAGCTCGGTTTCGTCTCGCCAGAAATTGTGAGCGAAGCGCCGAGAATGGGAATGTCGCCTAACACGGGGACCTTGGCGACCGCAGTGCGCGTTTGTCAGAAACGAAGCCGGCGAGGGCTGAAGCTCTGGCCATCGGTTTTATCCGGACAGAAGTGCTCTCGCTTTCGCGAGGTGGGGCGGAACGGTTGAATCCGTTGAGCGTGACGGCCTCGATCTCGGAAACCTCGGTGGCCGAATACAGATTGATGAGACCATCCGACAGAACCGTGGGCGTAAACGTCAGTTGGATGCCGAACTTCTTGAACGTCACATTCGGCGCCAAGACGAAGCCTGGGAACGGGGTATTCTCCGCCCGCGAGAAACCTCGCCTCCTGCTTGCGTCATCGCTACCAGCGTGGGTTCCGCCAGCGTTTTCGAGACCTGATGCTGCTCGAGAATATTGATGGCCGGGTAGAACTGCGACAGACCCGAGAAAACATCGTGAGCGTCGGCACGTTGGACGACCACGTTGCCGCAGCCGTGGTGCTTTCGAAACGATCCCGCTCGTCGATGTCGTGGCGAAGGCGCCGGGCCCCGTGTTAAGGGGGCGTGATCCCGCCAAGCCGATCGCCACCGTTGTGGAAGAACCCGACACCGATCTCGCGCAAGGCGGGCGACACTTCGGCGAACGACCTCGGTATCTGGACCTGTTGATTGCCGCGCACCTTCATTTGGTTGGCGATCTTCGGCGCGTGCAGCCGAGCGAGAGCCAGCGCGCGCTCAACACGGACATCGGAGACCTCCCGGAAAGCACGACGGGTCTCCGGCGGAGGACGCGGTGATAGGCTCCATTGGGAAGAGCTCATGAGAAGCTCTTTGCGGAGCGCGTCCAAATTTCGGGTAACGTGCGGCGAGAGCACCAGGAGGTGCATCGGCCTTGTCCCAGAGCGTGAGGAAGGTGTCCCCGACGTTCTTGGCGTCAGAGGACCTGGTCATTGCGTGATCACCTTGAGATCCGCGACCTCAGGATTGGCGAAACGCGACCGAGGGCGAAGACATCTCCAGGAGTCGATTTTGCCCGACCTCGAGCGGCAGCTCTTTGATGCCGCGATCTGCGATCGATCCGCAGGGTCTGCCTTTGCGCGGTCACCGTCCACAGAGTCATGAGGACGGCGAGCGTGACGACCAAACTGGGCATGGTCGGCATTTGGCCCCGTTCCCGGAAGGACCCGACGCTCCAGCGTTGTCGCCGTGAGGACCTCGACCACTGTATCGCTTAGGACCACTTGGGGCTTGGGACCGCGGGGCACAGTCGACCACCAACCCTTCGGGGGCCGTTGCGAGCTCGGGGAGATTGGGGGCTGCGCTGGACACCCAGGAGCTCAGGCGGCGGGCTGCCCTGCGTCTGCATCTGATTTCTATCGATTGGCGACGCCCGGTCAGCTGGACCCTGCCGTGCGTCGAAGCCAGCGCGAGGCGCGCTCCGCTCCGGCGAGACGAGCAGCGTCACCGATGGAATCTGCTGTGCAGCCTCCTGAGGCTTGTCCTGAGGCTTGGCCGGAAACTGCTGTCCTACGGCGAGAACACGGACGTCCTGAAGCACGATCTTCGATCGGTACTGCTCGAGTTGGCCTAACGACAGCGCCGCTGGAAGCAGACGCTGGACCCTGCATGGTGTTGTTATCCCACCGTCTCCGGATGAATGAAGCCGCTGACACCGGCGATCGTTTTAGCTGCACGGTCATCGCCCACATATTGGACGGTATGAGCGACGCCATCCACACGGCGCTGGCGCCCGCCAGGGGCTCAGGCGTTTCTCTAGAATCGGCTCGCCGGCTACGAGGCGAGGTTGAGGCGGCTTCTTCCACGGAGAGACCATCGATGCTGCTGAGACTACCCTGCGGCTGGGCGCTGCTGGCCAGTCGTGGCTTGACCTTGTCAGGGTCAGGCTTACCGCGATAGGGACATCGGCGGCGGCGGCTACGGCGCTACCATCGGGCAGCTACCGGGACCAGTGACGGCGGATATCCAGGACGACCCACAATGCCGATCCAACACCACAGGCGAGTGCGATGACCAAGAAGGTGATCAGCTCGCGCACGAACACGGTTCGAAGCGCGTCCGCCGCCATACCGGATCGCCGGTCGTGGGTCGAATCAGGCGCCGCATGAGGGCTTCTGCTCCTGTTCTTGCTATTCTTACGATTTACGATTGCCCGCGAATCGACCCGGCTATCGTCCGACGCCGATGCAGTCTACCGTAGTCAGCGAACGAGCGAGGTGCCGCTGCTTCCACTGTGTCCACTGCTTCCGCTGTTGCTGTTTTTGCTGCTTCCACGCTGCTTCCTTTGCTTCCGCTGCTTCCGTAACTGCTGCTTCCGCCTTCCGCTTCTTCCGCTGCTTCCGCTGCTTCCACTGCCTCCACTGCTTCCACTGTACCACTGCTTCCACTGCTTCCACTGGCACCGCAACTTTCTGCTTTTTCGACTCCACGCATCGTCGCCGACGATCTCCAGCCACCTCGCTACCCACCAGCCCGCCGGGAAGGGGATGAGACTGAGAATCCAGTAAGCTGAGGGAAAGTGGTTTCAGAGACAACCGTGAATGCGAGGATCGCGCCGTCGTTCTTACACATGGTCGTGATCGACGGCGAATACGAAGGGGCAAATCCCTCTGAGGTAGGTCTCAACAGTGCTTTTCCCAGCGCCGGTCGCGTCCGAATTTGGGCACCCGCCCGGGTGGGTGTCGCCGTGCGGGCGCACCCTCCCGCACGGCGTTCGTGCAAGCGAGGTCGAAGAAGTACCACGTAATCGATCATCCCCGCCAGGCGGCATGCAGAAGGGCAGAGGATCAGCGCGAACTCAAGCACGATTGCCGGACCCCTCCGGGCTGCGCGCGAGACAATCCGCCGGCTTTCCACTGCCTCTGCCTCATTCTGCAACTCCCGCCAGACGCCCACGCACCCCGTCGCCAAGGCGACGCCATGAAATTCCCGTGACGAATCAGGCTCTCTGCTGGGAGCGTTCCCGTCGAGCGAGCTTGCGCAGGTTACGGCCACATCGAGGCGCTGGGCGCGCGTAAGCCGTACTAGTGTGCAGTCCCAGCTTTGCCCACCACGGCCCCAATCAGCAACGCCTGCACTGCCCCGAGTGCGCCCAGCCAGAATCCGGCTCGAGCAGCTTTACATCCCCCGCCCCGAGCATCCGCGCCAGAGTGGCAAAGGGTGAAGGCAGCCCGTCCCCCAGGAATCCCACCGGTGTCGTTCAAGCGCGCCGCGGCAGCGACGACCTGGGTGAACGAACCGCCTACCGCGAGAGTTGCGACCAGCACGTTCCGAATTCTTCGGAACCGAAGATCGGCCTTACCTGGAGATGGCGATGAGGCACCCATAGACGAGCAACACGGCTCCATGGGCGACGGCAGGCGTCATCGCACACTCCCCCGCAGGCCAGACACACATACGAACACCTGGGGATCGCGGCTTTACAGGGCGCTGGCTGCGGCTAAACTGCAGGCTGAGACTGATGCCGAGAGCGGACAACGACGCGATGATCGCCACGGCAACCAGCGCCGCGTGAGAGCGTACTCGGGGGCGAGTGACAGCCTCGCGCTGCGCGCCACGATACCAGCTCCCAATGGTCGATCTCAATCTCGGCCTGCATGTGGTGTCATCAGAGCTTCGCGGCGATCGCGTTGAATATTGCCGGTGATACCCGTTCCGACCGCCGTTACGGCAGCAATGATGGCGACCGCGATGAGGCGACGCGATGGGGGTATATTCGAGAGCGGTGACGCCCGTCCTCACGACGGACGAATTTGGTTTGGATAACCGAAAAGCGATTGAATGGGTTTGCATGGGCATAACTTCAGCTGCTTCTCTTGCCCAACAGCTATCGCGTCAAAGAGAAACCTACTGGGTGCCTGCCCGCATGGGGTTTTGAATACCGCCGGGCAGACCGCACGATGAAAACTCGCCAGCAACAATAAAATAGCGCACGAAGCGCTGTTTCGACAGCGGGTGATCCGTCTCTCCCGTCGCTCACTCCCGCACTGCAAAGCGCGCGCCACAACCTCGGCTTGGTCGGAAGGAGGAGTGCGATGGCCATTTACCCGCGGCCCTCATCCGTGCACGGGAGGGCAGGAGCGTTTCGTTTGATCACCCTTATGAACCCGTTCCACCATCGAAACCCGCGTTGCTTGAGCGCGGGCCCTTCCGTACGGGTTTCCTGGATCATTCCGCAGTCGACTCTCAGCCGAGACACGGGAGACCGACGGGCGGTGAAAGGAGCCGCGCGTGGAGAACGGACTTGAGGTACCACAACATCCCCATGATTTGCACTTCAAGTGCAAGATACAAGTCGTCCCTCAGTTACGTTGGTTGGGGGCACGCTTGTTGCCCCCGCCCTCGGCAAAGGAGTTCAGGCGCGTGCCGCCGCGTACGTCGGTCTCCGCTCGGAGAAGTTGAGGACAGGTGGTTGGCGAAGGTGAACGCTGGAGTGAAGGTTGAAGCGCTCGTGGACGACGGCGTCCGTGTCGCGGGCGGCAGCAGAGGCAAGAAGCGAGTGTCCTCCAGGACATCCTCTCCCTCGCGCGTGGTGACGGCTTCCTCGCTTCCATCGCCGCGGCCGTCATCGCTTCGGTCGGACGGCTCTCGGGGCTCGTTCGAGGCGTCCCACGTCATCAACCTCTCATGGCGCCGTGCACGGACCTCGCAGAGGGTTTGTCGCACGTTGAACGGAGGATCCCTGCACGCCCGGCTTCCGCGTGGAGCTCACGAACGTCACGTACGTCGGCAGGGTCGAGTACAGGGCGAGCTCTACGACGGCGAGCAGGCTGCCATCGTCGAGCCCAACCTCTTCAGTGAGTTGGCAAGATGCTCGGCGCGCGCCGCATGCCCGAACGCCTCGAGCAGGAACAAGAAATACGGCTTTGCTGCTGCAGCCTCGTCACTTCAAGCACTGCGACTCCGTCATGACGACGACAGCCGCACCGCGCGGCAAGACGTACCGCTATTGCCTGCACGGAGCTGAGTCGACAGGCGCGAGCAGTGCCCGGTGAGAGGGGGCCGTGCCAGCCGGCGGAGCTCCCGAAGAAGTTCATCATCGAGCGCATTCAGGGCGCAGGGGACCGACGCCATGCTGCGCGAGTCCCTCGAGGCTGGCGGCGGATCGCGAAGGAGAAACCGCGCCTCGAGCAGGAGCAGCGTCAGCCAGGTCGAACTCAGAACTGCACAAGCTCGAGTCACGGAGGCTTCTGCGCGCACAAGATCATGACCCGACCCAGGTGTCGATCAGATTGTGCATTATGCATGTGATCGAATTCATGTTTGGAATTCAACATGGTCGGCGCTCACAGAGCGCCGTCACGCGGCGCGCATCACGCAGATCATGGACCCCCTGCTCCTCGCGCCGGGGCATCAAGAACGCTCCTCTTCCTGCCCGGCGCCGGGGTCAGGGACCCCCATTACGCTGCGCGAGCTGCGGTACGTCTGCCGAACGCCCGTGTGGAGCTGACCAGCGGGCGCGGTGGGCCGGAAGCTGGACGTTCAGGAAACCGGGGCGCCGAAGGCCCCAGCTGCGTATTCACCGAGTTTTACCGATCTTAGTCTTTCGGCAACTCCCAATTTCCAGGTTTCCACCGTCTCGAAGACCAGGATTTCCCAGCCACACGGCTCTTGGGTGACTCGGGTTTTGCCTGGATTCGCATGTAGCCTGAGAGGTGTCGTGTAACCGTCCGCGGAGAGCCCGACTTGGATGCGCAAACGCCCTCTCAAAAGAGCTGCCGCGCGGAGGTTTCCCGCCCTTCGGAGCTTCGCAATGTAGTCAGCCCACTGATCCGGAGGACGCGAGTCACGGCGTCGCCTGGTGCGTCGTTGTGCATCAGCAAGGATGTAATCGTTCATGTACTCGCCTCGTGGGTCAGTGGTCGTGCTCGATGGCCGCGCTGCGAAGCGATGGACGCGACACGCCTATTCCGACGCTCGTCTCACCCTTCTCGGAGCCTCGTCATACCCGCCTCTGCGATCTCGCGCTTCAGACACTCTGGCGCCCAGGTACCAAGACGGCCCGTGAGATCGATACCCGCACCTTGTCGCTTTTCTCCGTTCCGCAGCGAAAAAATGTCGACGCGACCGAAACCACCGCGACCTACGCGTAGAACCCAGAGAGGACTACACTAGATGTCGAAGCTTTCGCCCTCTCGCGGCGCTGTCGCTGACCGCTTTGCGTGTGCGGACTCGGACGTTGCCACGACGCCGGCCCCGATCACGACCACGCCGCCAGCCCCAATCACGACCACGCCGCCGCCTCCCGGGCTCGACGGGGACGGACACGGCGAGCCCCGCGGCCCTACGGGGAACCGGTTGCACGTCGCCAAGCGTCGCTCCGTGGCTCCTCGCTCAAGTCTGGGACGATCGGCGCGGGCCGACGACGGGGCCCGCGACCTCGGGCAAGTATGGTCACGTTCACCGCTGGGAAGGGCCAGCACGTGCAGCTTCGTAACGATGTTCGGCGAGTCGAGCGACTGGTTCTTCGGACCCGGCTCCAGGGGATCTCATCTTACGATGAGCGAGAGCGTCTCGGGCGGCGATCGCGGCCAGGTCAAGCTCTGGGACGCGGGCACCGAGGTCGATCAGAGGCCCTCGGTGGAGCCTCGATACGGGACCAGCGGAAACGCACGCCGGCACGGGGCCGCCGATCCGAACGCCACGTGCGCGAGCTGGGGTACGGAGATCGCCCTGACGGCTGGCGGGATATTCACGCGTCCCGCGACCAGCGCCATGATCAGGTGTTGCTGACATGACGAGCGGACCGCAGAGTTCAAGCTGCGCATCGAGAACGTGTCGGCCGCTCGGCGCTCCAAACCTCGAACGGCAGCCGGTCGATTCACCTCTCGCCTCCGCTCTACGCGGTCCATCGCGCCAGGACCGATCTTCAAGGAGGTCAGCCGGGCAGCTCGCGGAGTCCGGCGGAAACGTGACGCTCGCGTCGCCCGCTCTCACGGGCTCGCCGACGCCGATCTCGCCCGGTGTTTGGGTCGTGCATCTGACGATCCGGACCGCTCTACACGCTCGGCAGCGCCGATCTCAGGTCAGGTCTCGAGCACCTTGCTGAGGACGGCAACAACAGATGACTGACCCGTGATCGACGGGATCGCTCTGAGCCAAGCGTGGCTGTGTCAGGTGCTTACCGAACTCTGCCTAAACACACTTTCAGCGCACGGGTGCAGCCGTGGCTCGACATCGGATTAAAGTGGCGCGCGCGCATCGTGCACCACGACCGCCACCTGGTCATGCGTGCCGTGGGCGACGTTATCGCACGGACTTTCGACCAACCAACGAACTGCAGTCGCGGCGCGGGGGCGGCAGCTCCGGATCACGCATCCCTTCCATCTGCAACACGGCCAAGGCTCGAGCTGGTATGGGACGTCCATGATCGACCTTCCCGGCCCTTGCAGATCTTATCGTCACCTCGACGGCGCGCTCCCGAAGCCTTCCACCGTACAGGAGCTGGCCGTGCGGAGAGCGTACCCACTGATCTGGCCTTCTTCCCGGGCATGGGCCTCGATGCGGCACTGTCCGCTTCGCGTTCACGCTCGATCTGTTGCGCGAGCCGCAAGAGTGCGCCGTGTTGCGAGCGGAACTGCGAGGACGCCGAGCACGACGGCGTGACGACGCTCGGATCTTCGCCCCGCAGCCTTCATCGAGGCGCGTCGATCCCTGCATCGTGGACGCCGCGCTCGGGGGCGCGACCGGGCGAGCGGGATCATTCTTTGCGCGCTGTGGGGTGAACCTCTCGACGTCGTGATGGAGCTCGTCGGGCCACGCGAACGCGCCCGAAGTCGTCGCACTCGATCTCGCGGGGGGCCCATCACCCACCTGCACTTCTCGATGGAGGACACGCCCGCCTTTTTACGCGCGCGGGACATCGGCCTCGGCCTTTGCACCGTGCGCTTCGGGAGGGAAGGGCGCCCGCCAGCGCAGATCCGCGTCGCGATCGACAAACTCTTCGCCCAGCGCGTCGGACACGGGACCACGCTCCTCGACGATCCGGCCGTACTCGATCTCGTCCTCTCGAACGAGGTCGTGATCGGTCGTGTCCCACCTCCGAACGTGCAGACGAGCGCAGTCGCGCGTCGCTCGAGCGGCATCCGCTTCCGCGCTGGCTGTCGCTCGGCGTGCGTGCGTGCGTGAACACGGGGCAACACCCTGTTCTCCCGGGTCACTTCGCGTGAGAACATGCCCGCGCGCGTTCAGTCCCCGGAATGACGGACGCGCTCATCGAGCGTGCCATCGCGGTGGGCCACGCCGCGAAGTTTCGGTAACCTCCGCGCCACTACACTTCTTACCGCCCGACCGCGCCGTCCGTCACGGTCGCGGGAAGCCGTAATGCGGCAGTCATTACGACCGCGGCGCAGGTCATGGAGAATGGGTGACCAACGCCGTGCCCAATGGCACACTCTCGGGGAGTGAGAAGCGCCATATACCGGCACCTCGGCGCTCCAGTTCCTCTCGCCACCAACGTGGCTTCGCAAATGATACCATCCCTGGGTGTACCAGCAGCTCCCGACCGGGAGCACGGCATCCTGGACGACGAGGACATTGACCGAGACCTGGCACAACGACTACGACTTCGCGAGCGTAGCTTTTTCGGCGCCCCGACGCCGGTTCGGTGCAAGGTCTCATGGCGGGCTGCTCAAACGGACGTTGAGACCAGGCCTCCGCCGCTGCGCCGTTGCGGTGGCCGCCTTGCCATTCACGCGCCGTCGTCACGGAACAAGCGACCGATGATTCCGAAGCGGCACGCAAGCGCACGTCGTTCCTGGCGTTCGTGTGCGGGCTCCTCTCCCGCGATACTTCCGGCAGTGCGCGCGGGGGCATCGCCCACATCCGTTGAGGCGACGGATTGCGCGGGTGACGCGGGAGCCACCGTGGGTACTTCGCGACCGGACCGGTACGCGTGGTATCGAGGAGGCCAGGGAAGTCGGTCTGGCCACCGCCAGGCACGCCACTGTAGCCGAAACGGCGAATAGGACAGCAGATAGGACACGCGAGGCGAGTTGTGGGGCGGCGAGAATTCGCGCGAGTCGAGCGAGTTAGGTCCGACCTCGCTTTCGGGCGGCGAGTGGAGGTGGAGTACACCGCGGTGGCGTGTCAACGGACGAGCGAATCCGCATGCGCGACGCATCGCAAGAAGGCTACGTATCCGGTGAGATCAGGCGGCGACCTTACGAGGCGTTGGCAAGGCTGTTCGCCCAACGGGGCTCTCGTGCTCGCCGGGCTCTCCACAGCAGCGTATCATTCGGCGCAGTGACTGGCCCCCAGGCTGTGACTACAGGTTCGACGATCCGATCAGCGAGCCGCGACGAAGTGAACCGCGGAGGGGCTGCTCGGCGAGCTTGCGCGTGGCGATGGCGAGGCCCGATTGCGACGACCGGCTCGGCTCTGGCATCTCCCGCCGATGTCATCCTGTTCACCGACGGCGTTTGCTCGCACGTGGCAGCTCGCCGGATGTGTTCCTGGCGAAGATGCAGGCTGATCCCGAGCCGATCGTGTCGTGGTGAAGCGGCTGCGTGCGGACCTCCGCGACGTGGATAAATCGTGCGGACGTTCGTACGGGAGATGGAAGCCGCGAGCAGCCTCAAATTAACATCGTCCGAGTTCTGACGACGGAAGGCTTCACGACGAAGGATCCGTTCGATGGAGCGCCTTTCGGGCCTCACGTTGCGACTTGCTAAAGCTCTTACGCAGCCAACGCACGAGAAGATACTCCCGGCGTAGCCTGCGCCAGCCGCCATCGCCAGCGGATCACCTGCCTCAGTATGCTCACGCGCAGGCCGATGCAGGCGGCACGCCGCTTGGGATCGTGCACCAGCCGACCGCCAGCAACGTGTTCTTGACGATAGAGCGGCTCTCGGTCAAGCTGCTTCGATTTCGGGATCGCTTCATTGGCAGTCGCGGTGAGCGACGCGAGGCGGCTGCGTCGAAGCAAATCGACTACATGTCCACCCCGAGCAGTTGGCGGGCGTTGTCGTCGACTCACGTGCCGCGTTTATGTTCGCGCTCGGCGTCGTGCTCTGGGAGATGCTCACCGGACGGCGGGACATCCATGGGGCCGCTCGACCCCACACCCAGCATGGCGCGCTCGATTCGCGAAGAGCCTGCGTTCTCGCCATCGACGAGGCATCAGCGTACCTTCGTCCACTCGATCCACTCGTCATGGGAATGCTCGCCAGTTTCCGTCGGACGTCCCGACGGAATGACCGTCGTAACGCAGTCGCGTCGATCGCGTTGCCTTCGAAATACTCAGCGGGCGCAGGCAGAGCGACAGATAGCCTTTCGACACTGCGCGGCTGCCGCGTGGGCGCTGGGCGTGGTGGGCAGAGACCATCATCAAGGCCGAGAGACGCCAGAAGAGGGAAGAGATCACAATAGCTTTTCTTCTTCTGGCGTCCTTCCCGCGGCTACTCATGAACGATCGAGACAATGGTCAGGGCGCTGCGGGCCTCCGATGATGAGCCGCGCTTCCTCATCGCCTACCAAGCGGGTCGTGCTGGCTCCGTGTCATCCTTCGAGTCAGAAGGTCCTCGCTCGCGTGAAAGCGGACGGCTCACATCGCGTCGACCGCCGGCCGTGTCGAGATCCGCTGAAACCGACGTCCGCGCGCGTACCGCGCCGGTGAGGCGACCTCGGCTTTATTCCGGGCGAGTCCGTCACTCCCGACGACACGTGTGTCCGGGCGAGCGTCGCGGCAACCGTCGCGCGAGCGATCGGCCTCACGCAAAGCGAGACGCTGCCGACAAAGCGCTGGCTCGGGCGCGGTCCCTGAAAATGCGTGGTCCGTCGTCGACGGCGCATGCTCAGGGAAGCCCTGGCCCCACGGCGGGCATCATCTCCGTGGGCGCCGACGGCAGCAAAGATGGTGGAAGGCTACGAGGTACTCAGGCGCGGCGAACAACGTCGCCACACGGCCTCTGGCGATCTTGCGCGCCGCCGACTCGTGCCGCGCGAGCCGTGCCGTGGTGCCACGGACAACCGTAGCGATTGGCGTCCACCTGACCAGAGTGGAAGGCGAAAGCCAACCAGGAGCTGATCGCCCAACGTGAAAAACGCGCTGGCGAATGCGCCAGAGGTTGAGGCTCTCCGTTACGTGCCCGGACACGCAGGTGTCCACTCAGCGAACGCGCAGACGAGCTTGCCCGCGAGGCGGCGGTACGGCGTTCATCGCCGGATGCCTGCCCGGCACTGAACGACGCTGCGGACGTCCGTTCGCTAGAAAAAATGGTCGATCTGGCTTCATGCCGCGTCACCTTCCACAATGGCCATCATCCACCCAGCGTCCGTCATCGCCGATACCGCCGGGAATGGGTGAGCGGCAGCCAAAATCTGTTTCTGCCAGGTCGCGGCAAGGCCCAGGTGGCAAAGGCTGCGCGTCATCGGAAGAGCGTCGTGAGATGGGAGTGACGATCGGCGATAGCGTCAGATCAGAACTTCGCCACCATCTTCACAGGGCGTGACGATCGACGGCGTGTTCGTCGGTCGCATGTGCTTCTGAACGACAGGGTGCCGCGCGCGGTGAACCCCGACATGTCGCGGAAGGGCATCGACGATTGGCATCGCGGCAGTGAAGGCGGGGGCCGCCATCGGCGCGAACGTTTCATCGTCTGCAGATGCAAATCGGACGCTCAGGCCATGATGATGATCGCATCGGGGCCGTCCGTGACGAAGGACGTCCGATCACGCGCTCATCATGGGCAATCCGGCGCGCGTCCACGGCTGGGTCTGCGCGTGCGGTCAGCGCGTGAACCTCGACGCGCGGAAACCGCGCATCACCTGCGGTCGTAGTTTTGGTGAAGGAGGGCGTCGTCCGCGTCGCCTGAATCGAAACCACATGAAGCATCTTCCGCAAGGGGACTCTTCGACGGACACGTCGCCGATCGTCACAAGGCGGAGGCAGCGGGATCAGGCTCTGTACGGCGCGCTCCACCTCGGCGGGCTCAGGCGAAGATCGCGATCTGCGGGCGCAAGGTCAGCTGACGCGGCAGAAGCCGAGCTCCGTTCACGCTAGCGGGGCGTCCGACGTCTTCCAGCAATACGTAA
>ERZ1370068.2346-contig-150_pt1 | contig 89154 bp, 147 predicted proteins | sample MGYA00561227_ERZ1370068 | MGnify/ENA primary metagenome ERZ1370068 (study PRJEB38410, sample SAMEA6850437) | metagenome | study: Metagenomic assessment of the ecological functions of the soil: analysis of the soil microbiota associated with the...
AAGCGGACGGGCGCCGGCTATCCGATCTCCCGACCCGAGCCGAACGTGCTACTTAGTGCAACGCAAGGACAGTTAATAGCGGCAGAGGGCCGCGAAAGGAGATAGCAATGGAAGATTCTAGTGACAGGTGCAACTGGTACGGTCGGCAGCGAGGTAGGCGAAGGCGCTGCTTCAGCGCGCGGAGCAGGGTGACGGGCTTGACAGAAAACGGCCCGAGCCGGTTAAGTTATCCGATGCGGTGGAGATTGCTCGGGGTGACCTGAGCGATCCGGTCTCGGTCACGCAAGCGATGGTTGGCGTGGATAAATCTCTTCCTGCTGATAGGCAATGTCGCCGATGAGTTCACGCAGGCGCTTACGGCGTATGGCATTGGCGAAGAAGGCTGGGCTGAAGCATGTGACCTATCTTCTCGGTCTACTTCAAGGCGGATCGGTTTCTCGATGTGCCGCATTTTGCCGCGAAGCATGCTGTCGAGGAAGCGATCCGCGAGGGCGGTGTTCCATACACGATCTTACGGCCGGGATACTTCATGCAGAATGATCGTCACCTCAAACCTTTGCTGACGGGACCCGGCGTATACCCGGAACCCCTGGGCGAACCAGGGAATCGCAGTGGTGGACGTGCGCGATATAGCGGAAGCGGCCGCGATATCGCTCACCGAGGAAGGCCATGCAGGCAAGACATACGATTTGGTCTCCTCCGAGATGCTGAGCGTCCATGCCGCCGTGGGTACTGGGCACGCCGGCAACGCCGCCTGTGTCCGTTTGCAGTAAGCGGCGTGTCAATTTCGCAAGGCATCGTTCGACGCTAAAGTAGACGGTGGAATAGGCCCGGAATTCACGCGGCTGCCGCCGAACGGAAGCCCTGGATCTTAAACGAAACCAAAAGGAGAAACGGAAATGCGATTTTAATTTCACCTTCCAGTGGACTCCCTGAACAATACACCGAGCAGTTCCTCGTGTAATCTCGAACGATTCCGATTTAAGTTAAATAGTTCTGCAGGATGTTTAAGGAGGATCCATCTATGAAGGCAACTTCCTCTGAACTGCTCATGCGCAACTTCAATGAGATTTTTATAGAGCTCGATCCCGTCAAGCGTGCGGCATTGCTCGCGGAGTGCTTACACCGAAGATTGCCTTTGGATTCATCCCGGCGGTCGCATTGTGGGCCGCGAGGGTATCAATGAAGCGGCTACAGAGATTCGCAAACACTTCCCGGAATACCGCTACACGGTCACGGGTGAGATCCAGACCATGCACAACGTAGCGACTTGCCGGTGGGGAAGCGGGATGCCAGGTCAACCGTTCCACTACACGGGAACGGACTTCCTCGAAGAGCGTGATGGTCGCGTGTCAAGGCTGTACACGTTCATTGACCAGAAGCTATTTCAGTCCTGAAAGGGCATGATGTAACAGCGCGAGCCTAGATTTGCTGTTGAAGCGCCTCGGTTGAGTCCGTCTCTGTGCAGCCGAAGCACCTGTTTTGTGGTCATTCGGTCCTCCTGTCACTGGCTGCGCGTTAAGCGAAGGTTAGAGAGATCAATTGAGATCAGGGAAGAAGGTCGTGCACGGCCTGCAGGGTTTCGGCGCCCTCTTGAGTAGCAAAGGGCTCCACATACAATCGCCGGTGCGGGTTAGGTTGCGAGGCCAGCGGCTGAGCTGCCAGCATACAACAGCATGCGATCGCAACAAGCGCAGAGACACTCATGACGGCGGGTAATTCCTATTAATAACAACCGGGGACGAACCTATGACGCCACCGTTCATCTCAGGCGAGACGGAAGACCGTGCGCCACAAGGCGATCATCGCGCTATTGCTCCTCCTGTTTCCCCTCAACGTCTTCGGCCAGGTATTGCGCGATCCGCCGACTCCCTATCACTTTCTGCGCTACGACGACGTTCCGGCTGATGAGCAGAACCCCGCATGGCCACACGATTTCTGGGCGCCGATCAAATTCATCCCCTCGACATTACGCCTGGAAGCTACATCAACTTCGGCGGCGAGCTCCGGGAGCGCGTGGAGCACTTCAGCAACCCGTTCTTCGGTCTCACGCCGCGAGGCACCACGACCTATAACATGCACCGCTTGTTGCTGGAGGGCGATCTGCATATCGGCGACACCTTCCGGACCTTCATCCAACTCGGCAATTACCTGAGGTCACCTCGCCACAGCACGTCGCCACCGACCGATGTCGACCGCTTCGATCTGCAGCAGGGATTTGCGGACCTGAGAGCTCTCGGTCGGTCAGGATGCAAGCGTGACCTTCAGAGGCGGCCGGCAAGAGATGACTGTTCGGAGCGGGTCGGTTGGTCGACGTGCGCGAGGGCCCGAACATCCGCTTGAGCTTCGATGGCGGACGAGTCTTCTATGAATCACCAGCCCTTCGAGTCGATGCCTTCGGCGCGGCCCCAGTCGTTCCCGAGCGCGGCGTCTTCGATGACCGTACCGACGCCGCGGCAACCCTTCCCGGGGCAAGCCTTCTGGGGCCTTTATAGCGTCATGCCCGGTCAGCGCCGTTCCCGGACTCCATATCGATCTCTACTATCTCGGCATCATTCGTCAGAATGCGCCGTACAATTCCGGCGTGGCTCGACGAGACGCGGCAGACGATGGGTACGCGTGTCTGGGGTCGAGCGGCGGCCTGGGACTACGATACCGAAGGCATATTTCAGTTTGGAGACTTTGGATCCGGCGATATCCGTGCCTGGTCGGTGGCTTCCAACACCGGCTATACCCTTGCTAGCCTCTGGGGCCAGCCGCGGCTCGGATTGCAAGCCGACGTCGCGAGCGGCGGCGGTCCGGGCAGGACACTCAAGAGCTTCAATCCTCTGTTCCCGAAATTCGCGTATTTCACGGAGGCCTCGATCAATGCGCCCATCAACTTCATCGATGTCTTCCCCTCGGTTACCGTTCAGCCGTTGAAGAACTTCGCCTTCAAAGTTGGCGTTGACGTGCTCTGGCGCTACAGCGTCCAGGATGCCTTCTACCAGCCGCCCGGCGTTCCGCTCGTGCCCGGCTCCGCGAACAAGAAGCGCTTTCTCGGCGCGCAGTCCAATCTCCAAGCCGAATGGCAGGCGACCTCACATATCTCCGTCAACGCCGCCTATGTTCACTTTCTGACGGAAGGATTTCTCAAAGCCGCGGGCGCCAAAGACATCGACTTTCTCGGCGTCTGGGCGTCCTACAAATTCTGAAGATGTCGCTTTCGTGCTCGACTTGACCGAGCGCAAGAGGGCCCGCCAGCGGTGGCCCAAAAACGTGCCGGCGTAGTCACACTTGGCGACGATTCGACTTCGGTGTGTTAAGAGATTTTCTTAGGAAAGACGAGCTGTCTCAGTCGGCCGCCCTACTCTCGCGTTCGTGACTTCTTGAGCGAGTCCGTATTCTTTTATCTTTTGATAGAGCGTGCTCTTTGCGATGCCCAGCTTTTCGGCCGCCTGAGTAAGGTTACCGCGGCATGCGTAAATTGTCGTCTTGACCGCGTCACGTTCAGCCCCCTCCAATTTTGTAAGGACAGGTTCTGAGCCTGTATTTGTCGACTGGCCGGCGCCGATCGAGGATAGGAACTCCTGCGGAAGGTCTGCCATGGTGACGGTGTTTCTTCTGCCCATCAAAACTACGAGGCTTTCGACGAGGTTACGCAGCTCTCTAATATTTCCCGGCCAACTGTGTTCCCTGAACGCTGCCAATACGTCGGGCTCGAATTCTTTCATGGGCCTGCCATGACGTTCGGCCACCTGTCTGTTGAAATGTTCGACTAAGAAAGGGAATGTCATCTATTCGTTCGCGCAGCGGTGGGATCCGCAGTAATCCCACTGAGACACGATAAAATAGATCGAGCCGGAATCGGCCTGCTGTCGTCTCGGTTCGCAGATCCTTATTAGTTGCCGCAATCAACCTGAAGTCTACCTGGCGCGGTTTGTTATCACCGAGCGGATATACTTTGCCTTCCTCCAGCACGCGTAGCAGATAGGGCTGCATATCAAGCGGTATCTCACCGATTTCATCCAGGAAAAGTGTTCCTTTGTTAGCCGCCTCGATGCGCCCGACCATGCCAGAGCGGCGCGCGCCGCTGAACGCCCCTTCAACGTAGCCGAAGAGTTCGCTGGCCAAAATATCTCTCGGCATGCCACCGCAGTTAAGGGGAATAAACGGACCTTGCCTATGGCGCCCGCTCTTGTGGATCGCCTCGGCAAACAGTTCCTTCCCTACGCCAGTTTCCCCAGCAAAAGGGCCGGCAAGTCCACTTCAGCCAATTCTCTTGCCTTCTCTACCACACGCCCCAGGGACGGGCTTGCCCAAAGAATCTGCTCAAACCAATCGCGCGATTCATTCCCGGTCTTGGATAGGATTACGCCTGGGGAAGCGAAGCGTGTTTGATTTGTACGGCCGCCGGGAGATGGTAATATAAGAGCAGTCCCAATTTTTTCTCCGCCCTCAGTGATCGGTTCCAGCCATTCGGGACGAAGCCACTCCGGCAGTTTCATTTTAGCCGTCTTAGGCAATTCCTCATTGAGCGCATTTATACGAGTGTTCGCTTTGAGATCGACTGCAACCCCATATTTGCAAGCGAACGGTTGGCACGAGCATCGGATCTGACGAGATTTCCTTTACGATCGAAAAGAATCAATCCTTCCAGAGCGGGATTTGAAAAGCGTTTCAAGGCCGCTTCGACAAGGCGGCAGCGTTGTTTCGTATTGCGCGTGGCCAGTCGCTCCTCGATTGAACGGGCAAGTGTCGTTGCTAGGCCCAACCAGTAGGGGTTAAAAGCTTTCGCCAAACCTGAAATATCGAGGCCGCCGAGAATTTCGCCGTTAAAAGGATCGCGGATGATAGTCGCTGAGCAGCTCCACGCTTTGATTCCGGCGCAGAAATGCTCGGCGCCATGCACTTGAACCGGTTCTCCCGCAGCTAGCGCGGTGCCGATTGCGTTGGTTCCGATAGACTGCTCGTGCCAATGCCCGCCGGGAATAAGCCCCACTTCCAGCGCCGCTTCCAATGTGGCGGGATCACCGTCCGTTTTTAAAATATGTCCAGTTGGATCCGAAAGAATCAGAATGCTGCTTGTTTGTGACAAGAGGTCTCGAACAGGCTCGGTGAACGGAGTGCTTGCTTCAATCAGTTCGCGGTGTTGTTCAGCGAGGTGATGGCAAGCGTCAGGGGTAAGCAACTCTGGCGTGTGCAAGAGCGTTGGGTTTACGTTAGAAGACCGGCAGCGATCCCAGGAACGGACAATCCAATCGCAAAGGAGCGCGGCAGAAAATTCCTCGCCTGAAAGCAAATTTTCCCAGGCTTTCATTGTTAGTCGCTCGTCGTACGATCTATGTGGTGCTTGGATCATGCGTAGTGGTTCCATAGTACCGATACCCCGAGACGAGGCTTTTTCTGGTTGGAAGTCTAGCGGCTACGAAAAGGGCCTACCGACGACCGGCGCACGCAGGCTCCCGAGTGAGAACATGAAGCAATACTATTCTCTTATTTCTCTAGCCTAAGATTGTCAATCCACTTTAAAGAAGACCGTTCGGATTTCAGACGATGAGCGACTGAACCATCCGAATATCGAACGCTCGCGGCGACTCAAGCGACTTTCCCCTCGCCCTTTGTGGTGAATTTATCAATGTTTTCACGCGCATGCCCGATCTCTAACAGAACGGCACTGGGGTTGCTCAATCTGCCATATAGCGTTGGAACCAGAAAGTCACAAGAAGGCAAACCATGAAACATCGGTGAGAGAAGTCCGCGGCAAGGTTAGCACTTGCAAATTGGCTTAACGGCAGAGAGGAGAAGCGATATGGATTTTATTCATACATATTCTGGGTCCGAAGTAGATGAGATTCCATCCTCTGAGCTGCAGGTGATCGACTCAAAAGAAAGGTTGCCAAGGAAACCCTCACCGCTTCGCCTTATTTCAACTGAACACAACTTCGAGGAGATCATCGGAGAAAGTCCGGCTCTGAAGCGTACGCTAAAACAAGTCGAAATCGTGGCTCCTACGGATTCCACAGTTCTGCTTTTAGGAGAAACGGGTACGGGCAAGGAGCTGATTGCCCGCGCGATCCACAATCTGAGTTTCCGCCGCGAACGGACTTTGGTGAAAGTAAACTGCGCGGCCATACCGACAGGCCTGCTTGAAAGCGAGCTGTTCGGTCACGAGAAAGGCGCGTTCACCGGCGCCATCGCACAGCGCATCGGCCGCTTCGAGCTGGCGAACCGCGGCACGATATTCCTCGACGAGATCGGGGATATTCCCATCGAGCTGCAGCCCAAGCTGCTGCGTGTGCTCCAGGAGCGAGAATTCGAGCGGCTGGGAAGCACACGGACTATTCACACCGATGCCCGCCTGATCGCAGCCACCAATCGCGACCTCCGAGAGATGGTTGAGCAGCAGAAATTTCGCGAAGATCTGTTTTACCGCCTGAATGTTTTTCCTATTTACGTTCCAGCCTTGCGGGAACGCTCGGAAGACATCCCATTGCTGGTAAATCATTTTGCTCAGCGTTTTGCCCGGCAGATGAACCGGACGATTGAGACGATCCCCGCCGAAACAATGGCGGCCTTAACACGATATCCGTGGCCCGGAAACATCCGCGAGCTACAGAATCTAATCGAGCGCGCGGTGATTGTTTCTCACGGACCCGTGCTGCAGATTCCGCTCCAAGATCTTGATAACTGCGCCGCACCTCGCCGAGATAATGGCAAAGGACCAAACGCTGGAAGCAGCCCAACGCGCGCACATTCTGGCAATCCTCAACGAGACCCGGTGGGTTCTCGCTGGACCACGCGGGCGGCGGCGCGCCTCGGAATAAATCGCTCGACGCTCCAGTTCCGCTTGAAAAAGCTTGGAATTGTTCGGCCCGATATCTGCGCGAGCTTGGATTAATCCCATGAGTGCGAATGACGCACAGAGAACAGAGAGTATTTACAATATTTCGGATTTCGAATTTTTCGAAATTGGGGAATTCACCACAGAGGCGCAGAGTCGTAGAGTCGGAGAGGAGAGAGTATTTCACCACAGAGAACACAACGCGGCAAAAGCCGCAACCAAAGATTCGGAATATCTCCCGCAAAGACGCAAAGGCCGCAAAAGAAAATTGTTATCCGAACTTGGCGTTCTTCGCGCCTTGGCGGGAGGAATCTCCGAGTCCGAGATGTTTTGTGCGGTCATAAGATTTGCGCGTGGCGCGCAAATCTTGAAGCATAGTAATACAAAGAACACAAAGTATTTGCGATATTTCGGACTTTCGAATTTCAAAACAATCTGAACGACGGAACGATGTGAACCGCGCGCCGCGCGCTGGTCTCCAACATCGTCTCCAATCTCCAGTCTGTAGTCTGTGCCTCCGCGGACCCTGCTTTGTGAATTTCCGCATATTATGAAGTTCAGTTCCAAGTGACCTGCCGATGCAGCAGGACGTGCTCTCCATCTTCATCTACTTCAACGATCGGATCGCACCAGCAGAGGTCCGAATCTAAATGGGTAAGGCCGACGGGTATCTCGACCGGTAGCTACCGCAGGGCAAATTAAATTATCCATCTCTGTATCTCCCACATCCTCGCAAACGCAAACACTATACCGCTTCGGTTGAGCTGCAGAACGCGGATGAACGTTCGCCTCATTTCCGCGTTTGCTGAGACTCGCAGCGCGGCACTCGTGCGGCAGTTAAATCTACCGGCAGTGAAGTGCCAGCAGGTTAGCAACTGCCAGCCCGTTGGCAGTTGTCCATCGTCAGCTGTCTTCGATTTCGCAACTGATATGTAACTGTTCTCAAGCAGTTTCCGGCGCAATCCGAACATTTCATCGGTCGGCATAACAATTGCCTTTGATCGGGGCAACGGTTCGTCCGTTCAGAGTAAGGAGAACGGAAGTGGCAATAGAAAGAAGAGATACTAAGCAACTCAAACAACGCCGGCACCCAATAGCGACTTCTACGAACTCGTCGAAACAATGCCCGCTGAAGAGTTGGCGATCGTGAAACAGGTACGTACTTTCATGGAGACGAAGATCGCACCCATCATCACCAAGTACTGGGTCGAAGACGCTTTCCCATTCGAAATCTTGCCCGCGCTCAAAGAACTCAACATTGGCGGCGTCGCCATGCAGGGTTGTGGCTGCAGAGGCTGATGGACTGACTGAACCGACCAAAGAAAGGTCAAACTCAAGTTCAATCTGGAGGAAGCAAGGACAAGACTATATGGACAACAACATTCTCACTGAGAAGGAGCTGTCAAATTCCGCATACAGCCACATCATTCATGTGCCGATCGAAAAAGTCGACATCGCAGCCGTATGGCGTTGGGGCATGCGCATCGGGAACGCCGAAATGTTGGCGCCGCTTGAGGCCGGCTCATCCCGACTCCGCGTCCCTAACTTGATCGCTACTGCCAGCGAAATGAAAGGAGAAACAATGAACGAAGCGAAGTTCGACAAAGCGAATGAACCAGGATTCGATCCTGCCGCATTCTTGTTGGTGCCTGCCAAACGATTTGAAGACCTCAAAGTGGGCGACATCTTTCGCGCACCCAGCCGCACCTTGACCGATGCGCATGCGGCTGCATTTCAGACGGTTTCCGCCGACAACCATCCCGTGCACTACGATGCCGTTTGGGCTGCTCGCCACGGGCACAGTGCTCCCGTTGTGCATGGGCTCCAAGTGCTCGCATTTACGGCTCCTGGAGCCACGATGTTTCCTCACTACATCGGGGAGGTCTTCATCGCGTTTACTGAACTTTCGTGCAAGTTCTTAAAGGAAGTGCATTCCGGAGACACTTTGTACTCGTCCCTTGAAATTATCGATCTCTCGAAACAGGGCTCGAACGGACTTGTCACCACTAAAGTCACAGTCTTCAATCAACGCAACGAACTCGTGTTGTTAGGGGAACACAAGTACTTGCTTAAGGCTAGCTGAGCAAAATTTACCCACCGCATGATGGAGCGTCACGATGCCATTGGCGAGCGCAGATATTCCGAAGTCCCTCAGGATCGCCTTAGACCAGGAAATTGCGCGCGTAGGATTGCCGGGCAAAGTGTGGCTCAGCCGTAAAACCCAGATACATTTCGGATCTAGTGCGAGAAGCTAACTTTCAACGGACGCCTGTTGCCGCGCGGGAACGACTGCACGCAGCGTTTGGTTTTCCTATCCTGCTCGGCGGCGAAGTGTTGGGCGTCATCGAGTTTTTCAGCCGCGAGATCCGGCAGCCCGATCAGGAGTTGCTTGAGAGGCTGGCTACAAACAGGCACACCGGCGAAAGATTGGACGCTCATTTGTTCGTTGCCGGGTTAGTCGCGCTCCATGTGACTCTGCTCATTTGGCGCGTCACGAGAATACCACGCCGCCCGTTTGAAGTTAGTTCGGCTGGCTGGTTCGCTCGGAATCCTATTGCTGGTTCAGCTCTTGCTCGGCGTCGGCTCTTACTTCGCAAAGCTCACGACTCTCTTGCAGCTGCCCATCGATATGGTTGTGTTTCTGACCACGACGCACTTGATCGTCGGCGCCCTTATGCTGGTGACCAGTTTGGCGCTAACAATACATTCCTATCGCTTATCGGAGAGACGAAGCCAGCTGGCGGCAAGATGCGCCTAACCGCGAGCTACTTAGGTCCGTACCGGGGCTGTTGAAGTAGCCCCGTCAGTCGACCCGATCGGCGAAACGATTTTTATAGGAATTTTACTCGATCGCCATTGACTACCCGATCAAACGGCGATAGCTCATGTTTAAACGGTGGGGGCCTTCGCTTGCTGAAGGATGCGGCATGAGGCTCGGTTGTGCTCCGGGCACTCCCTGGTTACCGCAGGATGGCCCTCCCGGATCCTGACGGACCAATTAGTTAGATCTGGTTAACTCCTCGCCGTACTGAACGTTTGCCGCGAAATCTACGCATCGTATCCATTCGGGGAGTGCTCGGATCGTCGCAACCGTTGTGTCTGCTCACAACGTTGGCGGAGATCCAGCAACGATTCAAAGTTGCAGCAGTGGAGGTGACCCGATGGAAACACAGACGCGGAAAACTGGCATCGACGTCGTTGGTGACATGGTGGCCTGGGGTGCCCACTTTTGTCTCTTCTACGAGACGAAAGCGGATCTCCTCGACACGTTGATCTCCTATTGCAAGTCGGGATTGGAAAGCGAGGAGTACTGCCTGTGGATTGTTGCCGAGCCCTTGACGATCGAAGAAGCCAGAGATGCGCTGAAAGACGCGGTGCCTCGACCTTGATCGATACCTGGCGGATTCCCGTTTAGAACTTGTGTCGGCCCGCGACTGGTTTCTCCAGGGTGGCACGTTTGATGGCAAGAGACTGACAGCCGCTTGGTATGAGAAACTCGCTCGCGTATCGGCCAGAGGTTACCCCGGCATGCGAGTGACCGGGGATACGACCTGGCTCGTCAAAGAAGGACTGGAGACACTTTTGCGACTATGAAGATGGTCTCAACGAGGTGATCGGCAATCAGCGCCTCGCCGTGCTGTGCACGTACCCGCTTGCGGGGTGCGGCGCTCCTCAAATCCTGGATGTGGTGCGTACACACCAGTTTGTCCTCGCACGGCGATACGGGAGTTGGGACGTTGTCGAAACCGCCGCGCTCAAGCGAGCCAAGGCCGAAATCCAGGGACTCAATGAGGAGCTCGAACAACGTGTCGCAGAACGGACCAACCAACTGATGCAGGCCTCGGAAGCGTTGCGTCGAGGCGCAGGCGGAGCTCGCGCACGTCAATCGCGTCACGGCGATGGGGCAGCTGGCGGCCTCGATTACCCATGAAGTCAACCAGCCGCTCGCCGCCATGGTCAATAACGCCGATGCCTGCTTGCGCTGGCTCGCCGCTGCAGAACCTGGAGAGCGCCCAGCAGTCTGCCGCGCTGGTCGTCAGCGACGGCCATCGCGCGGCGGACATCATCGGCCGGATCCGTGCCCTCATCAAGAAGGCGCCCCCACGGAAGGATGGCTTGGAGATCAACGAAGCGATCCTTGAGGTCATCGCCCTGACCCATGGCGAAGTGGTGAAGAACGGCGTCTCGGTGCAGACGCAACTCGCGGAGGGCTTGCCGCTCATTCAAGGAGATCGAGTCCAACTGCAACAAGTGATCCTGAACTTGATCCTCAACGCCGTCGAAGCGATGAGCGGCGTCAGCGAGGAGTCGCGAGAGTTGCTGCATCGGCACCGGGCAAGATGCATCGGGCGGGGTGCTCGTCACCGTGCAGGATTCCGGCCCGGGACTGAACCCGGAGAGTGTTGACCGCCTGTTCGACGCCTTCTACACCACCAAGCCCGGCGGCATGGGCATGGGACTATCGATCTGCCGTTCGATTGTCGAAGCGCACGGCGGAAAGTTGTGGGCGATAGCCAATAAAGACAGAGGCGCAACGTTCCGGTTCACATTGCCAACCGGTGGCGGGAGGGCCGCGGCCGTCGAATGACCGCGATGGTGTTCTGCGATCTTAGCCTAGGTAGCGATCGTACTCTCATCATGCGGCGAGTTATTGTCCATCGGATCGACGTCCGTCGACGCTACCTCGCCATTTTCTCGGAGCGTCGCGTCGGTAATGACGGGTGGAGCCGGGAACAAGGAGCGGGGAACACGGAACAAGGAACGCGGAACCTTGAACCGCGCGGGAAGCGTGTTAACCGTTTGGTCGAGCTTCCAGCTGATGTTCAGGCCGACAAACTCAGGCAAACGTCAAGGGCGCCGAGCACTTCCCAACTAACGCCGGCGTAGCGCCGAACTAAAAGTATCCATCAGTGTCTTCCATCGAGTGGATCGGGGTCGCGATCTCGGTGCATAACCTTTCCCAAGCCGTGATCTGCCAGGTGTCCAGGTGTGGCGGTCGGAGGGAACCATGGTGGCAGGACTCATCAATAAATACTCGCTCAAGCGCTGGACGTGTGGTTCATACATCTGCCGCAGGTCGTGAAGCTTCTGCTCAGCCGCACCATCCTGCACTGTGATACCGGCCTTCGCCAACATATCCCGCAAAGCAGTTAAACTGGAGGACGGCAGGCGATCAGGCGCCAACAACCGGCTGCCGCGATCTCGCAAAAATCTGCGCCAAGTCGCCCACCGCGTGACGAGCCATCGCAAACGTCAGCTGCGCCTGACGTGTGGGGCCGTCGTTGACGCCAGCCATGATCAGGGCACACGTATCCAGGATCGCGGTCAGCGCCGCCAGCCACGACTGGTTCGTGTGCTGCGAGCGGAAGTAGGCCAGAACCGGGTAGGAGAGATGGCTTTCGAGCAGTTCTGCTGACCAGCGCTCCCAGTCATAGAGCAACTGCCCGAGCTCCCGCATGTCATTACCGTGCCGCCGCAATAGCTCTCCGGCAGTCGGCGGCGAGCCGGCACGTGCATCGAGGAGTGAAATGCTCACCTCGCGGCCTGAAAATGCCTGATAGAGGATAGCCGGCAGGTACGAGATGACGGCCGCGAGGAAGCCAAAACCCATCCCAGCTTCGAACACGACCAGCGCCCGTCCCGGCGCCCCCATTGGCGTGACGTCGCCGAGGCCGAGGGTGAAGAACGTGGTGCCGCTCATGTAAAGATAGGTGCTGAAGGGCGCGATCCCCGGCGCCACGTTGAGCGGGGTTTCGAGGCCCCAGTGCATCATGGCGAAACCGGCGACGATCGCCGTCGCCCACACCCCCAGCAGCATGACCAGAGAGAGCGGGCCAAAGATGCCCAGATAAGTCTCCCGCCGATTCTCGTCAGCGAAATCGATCGCCCAACTGCGGACCACAGCCACCAGCTAGATCGATAGAAGGCCCGCGTCGAGGCGAAAGCGACGCGTGACGCGCCGAGGCGAGATGATCACCTCGAATGCGTCCCACAGCGCCACTGACAGCAGCACGAAACCGAGAACAGCGATGATGTATGTCATGCCGGGCGTCCCCGTGTTTCGAGTGCGGCCGCGCGATCTTCACGAAATCTGCTGCTGCCGCAACGTCTTCGCTCTTCGATAGCCATCTCCTTATTGAGGTCGAAATCCGTGGCTGCTCCTTCGACGGACTTGTGGAGGCTTTGCCGGTCGTGTTGCTCATAGTCGAGCGGAAGGTTGTTCTACCACCCAAATCGTAATTCCGGTCGCTTTCCTCACAAGGCTGTCGGCTAGATGACGATGAAACGTTTCTTTGAACCATGGGAACGACGACCTGCCCACGACGATCGTTTGACACGCGTTTTCTTCGGCGAGTTTGAGGATATCGTCGGTGAGGTCCTCGTGATTCACTAAGTTGGCGAACAATGCGTCGGATCGAGTTCGGCGGGACTCCTGCGCGCGTGAGGATAGAGATTGCGTTCTCAAACACCGGCCGCGCCGCATTCTCGGCCTCCCGGGTCCAACGTTGGCAGGCGACATCCATCTCCCGGTCGAGCTGTTCCTCCAGCTTCGGCGTCCTCCGAACCCCGGAATTCCCGCAGCTCAGGTGGTAGCGGAGCAAGCATATGAAGCAGGCAAACCTCCAAATCTTGTTTTCCGGAAATGATTTTTCCGAGGTACTTGACGAGTTCGGTTGAAATCGAGTGTTCATCCAGGGCTACGAGGAGTTTTTGCTTTTCCACGATCTACCTCTTCATTTGCTGGCGCGTGTCCTCCAGGCGTTTCGATCATTGTGCATGGGCTTCAATCCTCGTACTCATGCCAACGTATGGGCCCCGGAGGATGGTCCCGATAGAATGTTTCACTGTTCTGTAATACCGAGGAGCATCCAGAAATCACAAGGAGCAACAGGAAAATAAAAAATCTGATGTATTTCACACAGTAACTACTCCCGAAGATTTGCGGGAATGCGCAAAATTTTGGAGGAAGTCTCGCCGTGGAGTTTGGTCTCGACCGCCTCACGTTCTTAGAATCGCTGACGTAGAAACACACGACATGCCTTCCTCGCTGCTTGAAGGATGAGCAATCCAGTGTGCCACCGAGCTGCAACAAATTGCCGAGTTCTTGACGCGATTTTTAAGACGAAATGACGGCTTGAGTCGTAGTATCGACAGATGTCGAATGATCCCCGTGTAGCGTGTTCTTCCGCACGCCTAAGCAGGAAGCGCTTCTCCCAACTCAATGATCGAAGCCGTTTCGCACATACTTTCCTTCTGTTTCGCTCAGCCTCGAGAAGCTTTCTTCCGCGACCAGTTGCTGTAACCAGGCGGCTCGCGCATAGAACCGCCGCAACACCTCTGGAACCTGCCATCCAGAAGGGGAGCCGAAAGGAGCTTGCTCCTGATTGTCGTCTGTTCCACGTTACCCTGGATCGCTACTGCATCGTGACCGTGCGGTCCGGCTCATCAGCGCTCTCCGCCATCGAGCTTCGTCGCAAACCCATCGCAACCGCGAGCAGGGCGAGGCCGGCGGGCAGAGCCAGGGACCACAGGCCAACTGCAGCCTCACACGCTGCACCCAGGCCGCAGCCGACGGTGAAGCCGACGATCGGCGGCCAGGTGTGCTTCGCTCGGCGCCGCGCGCTTGGCCACCTCGTTCGGATCGCGCCCGAGTGAGCATCTCGCCGAGATCCACCATGAAGCGGGTGACGTTGGTCGTCATCACCGCCGTGGATGGGGCGCCCTCTCAGCGACGATCTGCGCGAGGGCGTTCTGCACCGCCATTGCCGCGACGCCGAGCATGCCGGCGACGATCGCGTTTGCCGCGTTCGGATCGATGTGCGGTCCGGCAGCGACGCAGAGGACGAGAAAGCCGGTGAGGAGCAGGAACTGGAGCAGCAGCAGAGGTCGCAGTGAGGCGAGATCGATCGCTTCGAAGCCAGCCACCAGCAGTCTCGTGAGGGCGAGCACCACCATAAAGACGGGCACCGACAGCATCACCGCCAACGGCGCGTCGCCACCGCTGACGACGTGTGCGGCCAGGATGACGAGATTGCCGGTGATGTGAGCGGTGAAGAGGCCGCCAAGCCCGACGAAGCTGATGACGTCGGCACTGCTTGGCGATCACGCTCAGCACAAAGGGCAGCAGCTTGCGTGCCAAGTGAGTCATCAATGGAAGCAACCGGAACGCCTGTGTCTCGATAATCATGTTGCGATGCCAGATGAGCGCCGTCCTTCATCTTATGACCCGCTACAATGAACCGATAGATGCCTCAGAGTATGCATTCGCTTGAGCCCCGCGGATTGAGTTTGGCAAGACTCCGCTGGAAAGGTTTGATGCACATTCTCCGGGACAATCAGGCCGAAGGTCATTGCCAGAATTATCAGGAAGGCCGTCGTTCCATCCGCGATCGTATGGACAAGCAGCTCAGGTGACGCGCTCCCGGCAGCGCGGTCAGGCTGACAACGCCGCCGGCCATTCGGAATAGAAATACACCCGGGAGCAGAGACACAACAGAAGCGAAAGCGAAAGCCGCAAACGGCAGCCGCAGCCGATCGGCGATCGGCGAGACGATGGTCCCAACCACCAGACAGGCGCTACGAGCGCTCCGGTCTCTACGCTGGCACCCGCCACCGAGATAGTTGCCCAGCGCGCGGCGTGCGCTAGCATTCCGATAACGACGGGGATCGGCACCATCCGCCATGGCATGGCGAAGAATGTACTATACGCCGCGACGGCAACGCCTGCGGCGATCACATCATACTTGCCAGGCGGCACCGGGTATGAGGGCCCTGAAACAGGAAGGCTAACGCGCGCCGAATGAAAGCCCCAGTAGCAGGCCCATGCAGATCATGAGGATTATCAGGCTCGCATAGCCGATGCGCGAGGCCCCTAACGCGACGCGCGCTCGGGCGAGATCGATCGTGCCGTTCAGAAGATGCGGGCCCGGAATCAGCACCATGCACGGGCAGACCGCTACGAGGTGCAGCACGGAGCTGAGCTCGAGCCGGGCGGCGACCGCGCCAACGACACCCGCGAGCAACGCAGCCGAGAAGGGTTGCACGAAAGCGTTGCGGCTTATCCCGGCCAGCCACCGGCGGAGACAGGCGCCGGCTCCGCGCTGAGTGCGATCAGGATCAGAGTGTGCGCGTGCGCTGCGCCGAAGATCACCCCGAGCGCCGCGGCTCCGGCTCCTGTCATCAACGCGAAGCGAGCTGAGCGAGACGGGTGGAAATCGCGTAACGGCCTGGAGTGCAGATCGCGTCGCTTCGATGTCCATGCGGCCTGCGCAAACTTTATCAATCACGCTCATCGTCGCCGCGACCTTGCTCATGTCCACGCCCAACGGCGCCGCCGCGATGATTTCGTAACGTGAGCCGGTATCGCTGTCGATGCAGAGGGATCAATTCGCCCCACCGTGGAAACACGGTAACTCGAAGACCCAGCGCTTCAGCAAGCTGCTCCACGGCCACCACCGTCCTTTCCCGGTGGTCTGGCCGTTCGCGAACAAGACGCCTGGCGCTCGAGCAATATGAGATCGAGGTCTCCTGCCAAAGCAACGGACTCCCCGCGGTTGGACGGTGGAAAACGGCAGCGCTACGCGGGCGAACGGCATGTGACGTTGATTGGCGCCGGAGTTAGTCACCGCTTCGCCTGCCTCGCGCGATCGCCGGGGTCCGCTACCGGCTACATACGGCTTGACCATCTTCGCCGGATCGACGACGCGGTCGAACTCCTCTCCGTGACGAAGCCGAGCTTCAGCGCGGCGGCCTTCAGCGTCAGGTCGTTGTCCATCGCGTAGTGCGCGATCTTCGATGCCTTGTCGTAGCCGATCACCGGCGCGAGCGCCGCATCTCCGAGATAACCGTCTGGCGCCGCCGAAGCCCACCGCTTGAGCGCAATTCATGGAGATCGCTTTCTGGAGGTTGGCGTCGTTATGAGCCAACATTGATCCATAAAGCAGCTTTATGTCTGATCCGGTACGAGAAATGAGTATCCGCGCCTTCTTTGAAGACCACGTAAGCCCGCTTCCACGGCTCGTCGTTGATTAAACGCCACTTGTGGCCGGAGCCGGTGTGATCCACGGCCAGCAGGACATCACCCGGATGGATCGTGAAGGTCTCGCCGCCTACGGTTGTAAATTCGAGAACACCAGCCAACGTAATGACGTATTGAGGAATAGGATCGTTGTGCCAATCAAACGATGAGATGTGGCTGGCGTTTCCTTGAAAAGGATGGATTCCGCCTCGACCAATTTACTCTCCACTCACGCTACCACGCACCACATGGGAGTTTCCGTCAGGACCAGTATAGAGATGATATGCTCGGATCATTGTGTTATGTTGTTGATGTTCAATACGGCCGCGGTCTCGGCCCGCACCTGCTGGCAAAAGGGCCGCATTCTCGGCAAGAGATTGACCGTATGAAGGAATAATTTCCTTCAGTTTGACAGACCATCCTCCTTCCTTCAATTTTTCTGCGAAGCAACGCTCAATGACATGAATCATGATCCACACGGCAGTGGAAGCACCGGGCGAAGCGCCCAGCATCGCCACGATGGAACCGTCGGCTGCGCTGACAAGCTCCGTGCCAAATTCTAGGATGCCGCCGTGTGTTGGATCCTTCTTGATGATCTGCACGCGCTGGCCTGCTACTTCGAGCCTGCCAATCCTCCTGCTTTGCATTTGGAAAGAACTCGCGGAGCGCGGCGAATCGCTCCTTCGGGGACTCGAGAACCTGGCCTATCGAGATATTCTGTGAGGGCCATGTTATCCCTGCCGACAGCCAGCAGCGGCAGTATAGTTTTCCGGGTCGATGGAGCCGAAGAGATTCTAGATAGGATCCATGCTTGAGAAACTTCGTCGAAAAGCCCGCGTAAGGCCCGAAAAGCAGAGAAACCTTGCCTTCGATGTGGCGCGTATCGAGGTGGGGTACGGACATCGGAGGTGATCCTACCGCAGGCTTTACCGTACACCTTGGCATTGTGGCGGGAAGAAACTCGAGGATCATCGCAGCGAAGCCACTCTCCACTCACCGGAAACCCGGCATAGCCCCGCCCCTCGGGAATCCGAGATTTTTGCAACAGTGGCAGCGATCCGCCGCCGGCACCGATGAAAACGAATTTGGCTTGGACATCCCAATGCTCACCGCTTTTTTCATTCCTAACTCGCACACTCCATAGATCCCCATCACGGTGCAGATCTTGTACTCGATGGAAAAAGTGGATTGAGAATCCTTCCTTGTTGCGCAGAGAATCGAGAAGATCCTTGGTGAGAGCGCCATAATCTACATCAGTACCGGTCAGCATGCGCGTCGCGGCGACTTCTTCGCTTGGATCACGGCCTTCCATGACCAGCGGAACCACTTCTCCATCTCCTTCTTTGTCATCGGAGTATTCCATCCCACGGTAACAGGGATGGGCAGAGAGCGCCTCGAAGCGTTTCTCAAGAAACGCGACATTCTCCGATCCGCGCACAAAACTGAAGTGGGGTACGGGATGAATAAACGGACTGCGGGTCTTTGATCGCTCCCTTCTTCACCAAATAGGCCCAGAGCTGGCGGGGAAAGATCGAACTCGGTGTTGACCTGCAGAGCCTTTGAAATGTCGATACTGCCGTCACTTTTCTCGTGGCGTGTAGTTCAACTCACAGAGCGCTGCATGGCCGGTGCCGGCGTTGTTCCACGCATTCGAGCTTTCCTGCGCCTCGCTGCCCAGGACTTCGTAGATCTCTATTTTCAGCCTGGGATCAAGTTCTTTCAAGATCACTGCCAGCGTAGCGCTCATGATGCCTGCACCGACAAGAACGACATCAGGATGGTTTGTGGGCTTCAGTCATAGTATTCCTCCCTTTAGTTATTTAGCTGCTGCGACGTAGGGTTTCACCATCTTTCTTGGATCGACGATGCGATCAAAGTCAGCCTCCGTGACAAAGCCCAACTTGCAAGGCGGCAGCCTTGAGCGTGAGGTCATTGTCCATGGCGTGGTGGGCGATCTTCGATGCCTTGTCATAGCCGATCACAGGCGCAAGCGCCGTCACCAGCATCAGCGAACGCTCAACGTATTCATCGATCTTCTTCAGATTGGGCTTGGTGCCCTCGACCAGGAACTTGCGGAAGTTGGTGCAGCCATCGGTCATGATCGTGATGGAATGGGTGATGTTGAAGATCATCAGCGGTTTGTAAACGTTCATTTCGAGATAGCCGCTCGCACCGCCAAAACCCACCGCGACGTCATTGGCCATCACCTGCACGGCAATCATGGTGAGGGCTTCACACTGGGTCGGGTTGACCTTGCCTGGCATGATCGACGAGCCCGGCTCATTTTCCGGGATCGCCAATTCGGCAAATCCGGCGCGCGGGCCCGCACGACATCAGGCGAACGTCGTTGCCGATCTTGTAGAGCGACACGGCCAGGGTGCGCAGCGTGCCGGACAGCTGCACCAGCGCGTCGTGAGCGCCCTGCACGGTGAACTTGTTGGGTGCGGTGACGAAGGGCAGGCCAGTGAGCTTGGCGATCTCGGCCGCCGCCGCCTCGGCAAAACCGGGCGCCGAGTTGATGCCTGTTCCCACTGCTGTGCCGCCCAGCGCCAGGCGGTACACCCCTGCAGCGCGGCCTCGATCCGCTCCAGATCATCCGCCAACATTCCCGCATAGCCGGACCATTCCTGGCCCAAGTGTCAGCGGGGTGGCGTCCTGCATGTGGGTGCGGCCGATCTTGACGATGTCCTTCCACGCCTGCGCCTTCGCATCGATGGCATCGTGCAAGTGCTGTCACCGCCGGGATCAGGCGTTGCTTCACATTGACCGCAGCCGCGATATACATGGCCGACGGAAATGAATCATTCGACGACTGGGCCATATTCACGTGATCGTTGGGGTGCACCGGCGTCTTGCTTCCGAGCGGCGTGCCCGCGAGCTGGCAGCAGCGGTTGGAGATCACCTCGTTCACGTTCATGTTGAACTGGGTGCCGCTGCCCGTCATCCACACATGCAACGGAAACATGTCGTGATGCTGGCCGGCGAGGATTTCGTCGCAAGTCTGAACGATCAACTTGTACTGCTGATCGTCGAGCCGCTTGCTGGCATGGTTGGCTGTGGCAGCGGCTTTCTTCAAGATGGCATAGGCGGTGATCATCTCACGCGGAATCAAATCCTTGCCGATGCTGAAATGCTCGAGCGAGCGCTGGGTCTGAGCGCCCCAGAGCTTGTCGGCAGGGACGTCGACCTCGCCGAGGCTGTCGGCTTCCGTGCGAACGTCAGTCACGTATCTCGCACTGCCGGGGTCCGTCTTCCGATGTATCGCTTCGGTTTCTGTCGCCATTTCATCTCTCCTTTGCTGAGTGTCCTCAATTCGAGCACGTTGGGATGGACGATCTCCATCAGCCTGTGGTTGTCCCGGTAGTCCACAGGTACCCCGACAACCACGGGTCCCTGCATGCGCGAGCGCTTGCTTAAGCGTGGGCGCGATCTGATCGGGGTTTGTCGATCCTCAGCCCTCTGCGCGCCGAAGGCCTCGGCAAAGTCGGCATAACGTCAACGGGGCCGAACTCGACTCCGGACGCGCGGCCGTACTTGGCCATTTCCTGGAAACGGACCATGTCATACGCCCCGTCAATCCACACCAGGTGGACGAGGTTGCACTCGAGCCGCACCGCCGTCTCGAGTTCGCACTGCCGGAGATACAAGAAGCCGCCGTCACCGGAGATGGACATCACTTTGTCGCCGGGACGGACCAGACACGCGGCGATGGCCCAGGGCAGACCCACACCGAGGGTCTGCTGTCCGTTGCTGATGAGCACCTGTCGAGCGCGAAAACTGTACAGATGGCGGGCCAGCCAAATGTGGAACGACCCCATATCCAAACACAGCGTCATATCGTCGCTCAGCACATGCTGAAGCTCGTGCACCAGGCGCATCGGGTGGATGGGGACGCCGTTCAAGGCGGCCGCATGTTCGGCGAATTGCGTCCGGTCGCGAGCAATCTCGCTGGAGCAGCTGCGCATCTGCCGAGGGTGTGTGCCGTTCGACTTGGGCGGCTAGCGCGCGGACCGTGGCCGCGATGTCGCCGGTCAATTCCAGCTGCGGCCGATAGTCCTTGTCGACGTCCGCAGCAACGGCATCGATGTGGACACAGATGACGCTTGCGTCCCTTGTTCCAGAGACCTGGTTCGTACTCGACCGGGTTGTACCTCGACGGCGACGACCACATCAGCCGCGTCCAGGAGCTTGTCAGCGGGCTGGTTGTGGAACAGGCCGACGCGGCCCGCAAAGCAGTCGAAGAGGTTCGCGGCACGACCCCGCCCCTGGTAGGTGCACACCACCGGCAGTTTCGTTTTGGCCAGGAAACACGCGTGACGGCTTCCGCGGCGCGGGGCTGGCTCGCGAGTATGCCGAGCAGCAATACGGGCCGCGCCGCGCCGTTGATCAGGCCGCTGCCGCAGTGATCGCGTCGGCCGCCGCGGGCCGAGCCGTTCCGGTGCGACCGGGGTCAGCACCGTCGCCGTCCGCGCGCCCCGTCATGATGTCTTGCGGGCGCTGATGAACGCTGCACCGCGGCCGTCCCGACTCGGCGGCGCGGAAGGCGTTCGCGACAATCTCGACACCGCCTCCGGGGCATCGATTTCGGCGCTGAACTTGGTGATGGGCCGGAACAGGCTCACGGTATCCATGCTCTGATGGATTGTGCTTCAGGCGGTTGGCCATGGGCACGGCGCCGCCGATCGCAACCACGGGATCGCCTTCCGTGTCCGCCGGTACGCCGCGCCGGTCACCGAGGTTGGAGCAGCCGGGCCCGGAGGTGACCAAGGGCCACTCCCGCTTTGCCCGTCATGCGCCCGATACCGCCGGCGATGAAGGCCGCGTTTTGTTCGTGCCGGCAGACGACCGTCTTGATGGTGGAGTCCAACAGCGTGTCGAACACCTTGTCGATCTTCGCGCCAGGGATGCCGAACAACATAGTCGACGCCTTGCGCCCAAACTCTTCACCCCAGTAGTCCGGCGCCTGTTCGCGGGCCGGGTCTTCAAGTCACAGCTTGGGCTCTCGCCTGTTTCCCCCCTGCCTTCGCGAGATCGGCGGCTCGGATCCCGGCGCAGGCCCGCCTTTAAGAAATCCTCGGTCTGCGCGGCGCGATGCGATAGTCGCCTCGCGCTGGATCTGCAGTCGCAGGCTTACGCCCCGCGGCATTGTAATGAATGACCGCCGCTCTTGGCGGTCAGTCCGACACGAAGTGCAGGTGATGGCCGGGCACGTTGAGCGTCCTTGGCGTACTGCTGGCGTCCGTAGAACCCGACGAGTGTTCCCGGAGACGTCATGCAACCTCGAACTCGGGGCTGAACCGCGGCGGCCTGGAGCAACGGCAACCCCTTCCTCGGTCCGGCACATCGCTCGCGTGTGTGCACGTAGTCAAATCGTCCGTCCACCCGCAGGGCAAAGAAAATGTTGTCGGAATGCCGGAGAGCGTCGAACCGGAGGTGCAGAGTGGCTCATATCCGGGGCACTGATCCAGCGTCACCGCGGCGTCTGGAGCAAACCGCAGCAGTCACCGCAAATGGACTGGCAGAACATCGTCGCCGCATTCCCGCACCGAGCCGTCGGACCGCACCTGAAAGACGCTGGCCATCGATCGATCACCATCTCGCCGTCGAGACTCTCAAACGTCAGCCTAACCCGAGATCGCCGCAGCCCGCGCAGTGTGCCTGACTGCGCAGCGCCCTGATAGATCCCCTCGACCAGCGCGGTGGCGGTTGAGACCTGGATAGAGCGTGTGTGGCGGGACCCGGAGGTACTCCGCGAGAGCCTTGCTGACGATGAGCGCTAGCGGCTCCTGAGTCCTCTGGGCAGAGTCTAGCAGGGCCTCGCCAAAGGCCTGGGGGAGATCAGTAGTGTTAAGCCGTGGCATCAGACGACCCTCCTCCCCAGGCGCGACACGCGTCCATGCTTACTCTCTTTGGCGTCCTCTAGAGCTGCTGATGCGATCATGCCATCTTTGTTTGTTAGTTTATCAAAAACCCCAGAATACAGTGGTTTTCACGTCCATCGGGGTTTCTCTGATTTGGGGCTCTAAATACCTTAGGGACTGCGTGCGCCCGATCTCCACGACATCCACTCACTCCCGGATAGAAGGGCGACCGCGTGGGTCTAAGCTGCACGCGTGCTCTCTTACGAGATGAAGCCATCTCTTTGTTGAAGTCGAAATCAGCTGGCCGACGGGACCGGTGATCAGTCGCGCTGCCCACGGTTGAAGGTCAGGTCCCGAATCGCCCACTGGGTGAAAACCAGGATCCGACTCTGAATTGGACGAGATACACCATGACGAATGAACGCCCAGATGAGCCAGGCCGGAGAACCCGGAGACATGGACGCTCCGAAGTCATGTTCTTCGCCACCGCATGCCCCACCGGCCGATGACGGCCATATCCCCTTTGTCGAAATACTTGAAATGGCTTCCTGTTCCGTTTCGCGAGGCTTCGTAGTTTGCGTCACATATCGTCTTGGCGGCGTAGGTGCCCTGTTGCATGGCCACCTGGGCGACGCCCGGCAACGGCTTGTCCGTTGGGGCCCGCTAGCAGGGCCAGGTCGCCGATCACGTAGATGTCTGGATAGTTGGGAACCGTGAGATCGGATTGACCTTGATCCGTCCGCCCCCGTCCGTCTCAGCCTTGGTGCGCTGCGCCAGACTGTGGCGTCCCATTGGGCGAGCACGGTGACGCCCCCGGCCCAAATGACTGTCCTGGCATCCAGGCGTTGGTGCCGTTAGCGAGTCTCGGATCGTCACACCTTGTTGATCTACATCCTTGACCATGACACCGGTCTTAACCTCGACGCCGAGCGCGCCCAGCGAATTGATAGCCTTCTCTGAGAGATCCTCCGGGAATGCCGCGAGAGCCTCGCGGCGCTCCGTCCACGACAATGATTTGGGCTTCTTCCGGACGAATGGAGCGGAAATCGTTCTGAGCGTCTGGCGCGCAATCTCGCCAATGGCTCCGGCTGAGTTCTACCGCGTGGGCGCCGGCGCCCACGATGCGACGAAGGTCAGCCATGCACGCCGATCGGTGGCATCGGCCATGCGCTCGGCCACTTCGAACGCGTAGGAGAATCTTTGTGCCGGATGCTGGTCGCCTCGATGCGCTGCTTCTTTCATCCCCGGAGCCCACTTCGCGCCACGCATCGTGCCCGCAGTAAAAAGGCCTGCGAACCTGCGGCGACGATGAGCGAGTCGTGCCTCGAAGCTTTCACCACCGGCGAGCACGACGCGCTTCGGCCAGCCGCATCGAGATCGACAACCTCACCCAGAAGCACGCGGGTATTTTTCTGGCGGCTGAACACGCCGCGCAGCGGAGCCGAAATTTCTCCGGGCGACAGCGAACCGGTCGCGACTTGATACAGCAGCGGTTGCGACCAGTGATAGTTCCTCCGCCGGTCAATCAGCGTCACATCGACGCGGCGCTGATCTGGAGCGCCTGCGCGGCACGGAGGCCGCCAAACTCCGCCGCCAACGATGACGACGTGCCACCGGTTGTTTTTCGGATTTGCTACAGCGGCAGGCGGCTGGGGGGTGGTCAGTTCCATTTTCTTTACGTCCCCCGTTCAGCTTAAAAAGCATTCCCGCTGATGCGCGACTGATCTGATCTTTTGTCGCTCGTTCCCAGTGTTAAGGATTCCCGGCCGTCGGGCCCGGCATGCTCGTGAAAAGGTTCTGTACAACCTGATAACCAATGGCTCCCGATGGCGGTGCCATAGCGCTCGAATCAGATCGCGGTTCATCTTGGGCTGATAAACTCCGATGGGTATTTCCTTGGGGCATACTGCTTCAAACTCGCCATGGTTCCGTGCAACTGCCTGAAGCCTTCGCTGGCCGTGGCGTTACCACCATGCTGAGAGTCCGTCGATCGTCGCGCTTTGCGGCTGACCCTGCGGCAGCGAATTCAGGCTGGGTAGGGTTCGGTGAGGTGAAGAGCAGCGGCCGCTGCATTGGGGACAGAGCGGCGACGCAGGCCCACAGCCAGTACGCACGCAGCCGCATCGAACCCGGTATCGTCTTTGGTCACCGACCATTTATCGGTTTTGTGGCGCTCTGCGCAATGATCAGTAGGATGCGTCTTCTCTCATCAACGACGACCGTTCAAAAATGCGGAAAACGTTGCTCGAATGATTGTTAACACCTATCTGGCGCCCAATAAGACTTTCCCCGAATTGCGGGACATGGTGTGAACAACGGCGCGATAGATCCGTTGCGAGATTTTAGCGAAGCTTTGCCGCGATGACTTGCTACTACTCCATTACCCATCAAAAAAGCTTGGCATCGTCCTACTGAGATTTAATATTAATCAGACCTTTGACTCACACCGCGAGTGCCAATGGGTTGGCACCTGCTAGCCCGTTAGCACCACACCGCTGGCACCCTGGCTTCGATTGACGCTCCTAGTTCCTCCATTTCTCTTTTCGTTCAACTATTTGTGATGCGACCGAGTGTCGCTTGGCGCTCGGCACAGCAATTGCCTTTGATTAACGGTATCCCCGAACTGGAGGGCATGAAGATTGTCGAGAATCTTCTAGGCTAACAGGAGCATGAAGATGAGACGCCGTGACACCATTAACTCTATTTTGAAGCACAAGGGCGGGGAAATCTGGTCAGTGTCACCTGATCAGTCCGTCTACGAAGCAATAGAAAAGATGGCAGACAAGGGAGTGGGGGCGCTGCTGGTGATTTCCGAAGGCGAGCTTGTGGGGATAATCTCAGAGCGCGATTACGCTCGCCGGGTCATCCTCAAGGGAAGATCCTCCAAGGACACTCAGGTGAAAGAGATCATGACAAGCCCGGTGATCCACGTGACTCCGCATCAGACCTTGGATGAGTGCATGACCATCATGACAAATCAACACGTACGTCATCTGCCAGTCATGGAAGGCGAGCACTTACTGGGCGTGGTCTCGATTGGCGACCTGGTGAAGTGGATCATCACGGAGCAGGAAGAGACCATCCAACAACTGGAGCATTACATCGCTGGGAATTTTCCATCCTGAACCCCCTCAAACACCGACCCTGCCCGGATGCGCGGGTCGCGAGGGTGAGTTGTCGATAGGAGTGTCTATGATCTGGCCATTGGTTGCATATTTCGCGTTCGTGGTTGTTCTGGTCGCTGTAATTCTCATTCTCTCTTACCTGTTGGGCCAAAGACATTTCAGAACCCGCTACCGGCGAGCCTTACGAAGGCGGCATCGTTTCGGAAGGCTCGGCGCGCGTGCGGTTTTCGGTAAATTACTATCTGGTCGCGATGTTCTTCGTCGTTTTTGATTTGGAAGCAGTCTTCCTGTTTGCCTGGGCGGGAGCGGCTCGCGAGCTAGGCTGGGCCGGTTATTTGGAGGTTGTGCTGTTCGTCGGGGTGCTGGTCGCGGCCCTCATTTATCTTTGGAAGGTCGGCGCCCTGGATTGGGCGCAGGAACCGCAGCTCTCGAGGTGAGAATCTGATGCAGTGGTCACTAACCAAGCCGGACGTTACAGGGCTAGTAGCAACCCCCGAATCACTTTGAACAAACCGTGCGCCGCAGCGTCGTCCTCTCGCGGCTGGAGGATCTGGTCAAGTGGGCTCGCAAAAATTCCGTGTGGCCGTTTAACTTCGGCCTCTCCTGCTGTTACGTCGAAATGGCCACCAGCATCACCAGCAAATTTGACGTCTCGCGCTTCGGCGCCGAAGTGATTCGCGGCACGCCGCGCGAAGCGGATCTCATGGTCATCGCCGGAACTGTCTTCATCAAGATGGCGCCCATCATCCAGAGGCTTTACGAACAGATGATGGAGCCGCGCTGGGTGATTTCGATGGGCTCCTGCGCGAACTCCGGAGGCATGTACGACATCTACAGTGTCGTACAGGGCGTGCGACAAGTTTCTTCCGGTCGATGTTTATGTGCCCGGCTGCCCGCCGCGGCCCGAAGCTTTCCTGGAAGGACTGCTGTTGTTGCGGCAAGCTGTGGGAACGGAACAGCGTCCGCTGAGCTGGGTGGTGGGCTCGCAGGGAGACCGTGCGGGCGCTCACTCCCATCCATGCGCGACCTGATGCGGCCGGCACGGCAGAAAGCCGCTGTGCTGCGGGAGCCTGACGACGTATGAACGCCGCCCCGGCCATCGCGCGGGAAATGAGCGACCGGCTTGGTCCGGCCGCCGTGCCGCAGGAGACGCACGATCATATCCCCACCTTTTGGGTGGCGAAAGATCGCGTGCCGGCCCTGCTCCGCTTTCTCAAAGACGAAATAGACCGGCCGTACAAGATGCTCTACGACCTCTCCGCCATCGATGAACGTATGAAAACGCATCGCGATGGCCAGCCGGCGAGCGACTTTACGGTTGTCTATCATCTCCTTTCATTTGACCGGAACGAATATGTGCGCATCAAAGTAGCGCTTACGGAAGACCGGCCTTCGCTGCCGAGTATCACGGATATCTGGCCCGCCGCCAATTGGTACGAGCGCGAAGTGTGGGACATGTTCGGGATCGTCGTTTGACGGTCATCCGCATCTCGAGCGCATCCTGATGCCGAAGACCTGGGTCGGTCACCCGCTGCGCAAAGAGCATCCGGCTCGCGCGACGGAGATGGGGCCGTATCAGCTGCCGCACGAGAAAGAAGTGGCCGAGCAGGAGGCGCTCCGCTTCCGTCCGGAGGAATGGGGCATGAGCCGTGAACGCGACGGCTCGGATTTCATTTTCTTGAACCTGGGTCCCCAGCACCCGGGCACGCACGGTGTCTTACGCATCGTGGTGCAGCTCGATGGCGAGGAGATCGTCGACGCCGTTCCCCAAATCGGCTTTCACCATCGCGGCGCCGAAAAGATGGGCGAGCGCCAGTCCTGGCACTCCTACATTCCTTACACCGATCGCGTCGATTACCTGGGCGGCGTGATGAACAACCTGGCCTACCTGATGGCGGTGGAGACGCTGGCGGGCATCAAGATACCGCCTCGCGCCCAGGTGATTCGCGTGATGCTGTCGGAGCTATTCCGCATTATCAGCCACCTGGTCTGGTACGGCACTTTTGCCCAGGACCTCGGACAGATGTCGCCGGTCTTCTTCACGTTCAACGACCGCGAGCGCGCCTTCGGCATCATCGAGGCGATCACCGGCGCGCGCATGCATCCGGCCTGGTTTCGCATCGGCGGCGTCGCCGCCGACTTGCCCAAAGGCTGGGATGCAATGTTCCACGATTTCATCAAGTACCTCCCGCCCCGCCTGATCGAATACGACCGCACCGTGATGCAAAACCGGATTTTCAAAGCGCGCACACAAGGCATCGGCCGCTTCACAGTGGATCAGGCAATCGAGTGGGGCGTTACCGGTCCCCGCTTCGCGCTTGTGGATTTGAATGGGATTTTCGCAAGCGCCAGCCCTACTCCGGATACGACCAGTTTGAGTTCGACATTCCAACGGGCCAAAACGGCGATTGCTATGACCGGGCGGCGGTGCATGTCGAGGAGATGCGCCAGAGCCTGCGCATCATCGAACAATGCGTGAAGAATATGCCCGACGGTCCGTATAAATCGGATCACCCTCTGGCGACTCCTCCGGTGAAGGACCGCACCATGCATGACATCGAAACCTTGATCACACACTTCTTGAGCGTGAGCTGGGGACCGGTGATGCCTGTCGGGTGAAGCGCTGGGCGCCATTGAGGCCACCAAGGGCAACAACGGCTACTACCTGGTGAGCGACGGGAGCACGGTTTCGTACCGCACACGCATACGGACGCCTTCCTTTCCTCATATACAAACTGTGCCGTTCTTGTCCCGGGGCCTGATGATTCCGGATTTGGTCGTGATTCTGGGCAGCCTGGATTTCGTATTAGCGGATGTCGACCGGTGAGGAACTGAGCGATGCTGACCGCGGAAGAGATCAACGAGATTGAGACGGAAGCGGCGCGTTATCCAAAGCGCGACGCGGTTTGCATTGACGCGCTAAAGATCGTGCAGCGGCACCGTGGCTGGGTCTCCGATGAGAGCGTTCGTGACATTGCCGGACATCTCGGCATGTCTCCGACGGACCTGGATAGCGTCGCCACGTTTTACAACCTTATTTTTCGCAAGCCCGTGGGGCGCCACGTCATCATGATCTGCGACAGCGTGAGCTGCTGGATCATGGGCTACGATCGTATGCGGAAGCATCTTCAGCGAGCGCCTGGGAATCGAGCTTGGCGAGACGACGCCGGACAATCGCTTTACCTTGCTGCCGATCGTATGCCTCGGATGCTGCGATCATGCTCCGGCCATGATGGTGGACAGCGATCCTGCACGCGATCTGGATCCGCAGAAAATCGATACCGAACTCGAGAAGTACAAATGACGAGCCAACACCGAAAAGCCGCTGACTCAGAACATGCGCCCGGACGGGTCTGTTCCTGGACTTGCGGGCCTACGAGCAGGCCGGCGGTTACCAGGCGATCCGCAAGGTTCTGAAGCGGCGGCATGGAACCGAAAGCGGTTACCGATGAAGTGAAGGACGCAAACCTGCGCGGCCGGGGCGGCGCCGGTTTCCAAACCGGTTTGAAATGGTCTTTCGTGCCGCTCGGCAAGGACGCTCCCAACCCGACTTACCTGGTGGTCAACGCCGATGAGATGGAGCCGGGCACGTTCAAAGACCGCCTGTTGCTGGAGCGGGATCCACACCAGCTCATAGAAGGCGTGATCGTTGCTGGATTCGCCATCGAGGCTGACATTGCATACATCTTTCTGCGCGGCGAATACACGCTGGCCGCTGAACGGCTTTCGCGCGCCATCGCGGAAGCGTACGAACGTCACTACCTGGGAAAGAACATCCTCGGTTCCGGCTACAGCCTGGAGCTCTATCTGCACCTGAGCGGCGGCCGCTACATCTGCGGGGATGAGACCGGGCTCTTGAATGCGCTGGAAGGTAAGCGCGCCAACCCGAGATCGAAGCCGCCGTTTCCGCCGGTGGTGGGCCTGTTCGGCAAACCGACGGTGGTCAATAACGTTGAGACGCTTAGCTGCGTGCCCCACATCATCAACAAGGGCGCGGCGTGGTTCCGCGGTTTGGGCCGGACCAAGGATGCCGGAACCAAGCTATTCGGTGCCAGCGGAAGAGTGAAGCGTCCCGGCCTCTGGGAACTGCCCATGGGAACCACCGTCCGCGAGATTCTCGAAGAGCATGCGGGAGGAATGCGCGACGGACTCAAGTTTCGCGGATTGCTGCCTGGCGGCGCTTCCACGGATTTCATCGTCGAAGAGCACCTGGACACGCCCATGGATTTCACCGAAGTGGCTAAAGTCGGAAGCCGCATGGGCACCGGCACCATGATCGTGCTCGATGATCAGACCTGTCCGGTGGGCATGACCTGGAACCTGACACACTTTTTCGCGCAGGAGTCCTGCGGCTTCTGCACGCCCTGCTGGAGCGGGCTGGGATGGGCGGAGCGGATTCTAAAGTCCATGGAGGATGGCAGCGGGCAGCCGGGCGACCTCGACAAGCTCGCACATCAAGCCAAGATGTGGAACCCCGGCAACACCTTCTGCGCGCTGGCGCCCGGCGCCGCAGAGCCGCTAGAAAGCGCCTTGAAATACTTTCGCGCTGATTTCGAACGGCACATTACCGAGCACCGCTGCCCCTGGAGATAGGTATGGCGACCGTCTACGTCGACAACCAACCGTACCAGATGAACCCGGACGAGAACCTGCTCCACGGCTGTCTGTCGCACGGTTTCAAGTTGCCGTACTTCTGCTGGCATCCGGCGTTGGGTTCGGTGGGCGCCTGCCGCCAGTGCGCCGTCAAACAGTTCAAGGACGAGCACGATGCGCACGGCAGGATCGTGATGTCCTGCATGACGCCGGCTGCGGAAGGCACGCGCATCTCCATCGCTGATCCGGAGGCTGCCGCTTTTCGCGCCGGGATTATCGAGGGACTCATGCTGAATCATCCGCATGACTGTCCGGTGTGCGACGAGGGCGGCGAGTGTCACTTGCAGGATATGACGGTGATGGCCGGCCACGACTACCGCCGTTACGAATTCGACAAGCGCACATTTCGCAATCAGAACCTGGGCCCGCTGGTGAATCACGAGATGAACCGGTGCATCCAGTGCTACCGCTGCGTGCGCTACTATCGCGACTACGCGGGCGGCGACGATTTGAACGCGTTCGCGTCGCGGAACACGGTCTTCTTCGGCCGTCACGAAGATGGCGTCCTGGAGAATGAATTCAGCGGTAACCTGGTCGAAATCTGTCCCACCGGTGTGTTCACCGATAAGACCCTGAAGCACCATTACGCCCGCAAGTGGGACCAGCAGTTCGCTCCCTCGGTTTGCGTGCACTGTGCTCTCGGCTGCAACACCGATGCCGGGCGAGCGCTACGGGACCCTGCGCCGCATCGTCAACCGCTACAACCACGAAGTGAACGGCTACTTCTTGTGTGACCGTGGAAGGTTTGGCTATGAGTTCGTCAACAGCGAACGACCGTTTCCGCCAGCCCGTGCTGGAAGGCCGGCCCACTTCCGTCGCGTCGGCCCAACGCCATCTGCGCGAAAGGGTTGCGAACGGCAGAGCGATCGGGATTGGCTCGCCGCGCGCATCGCTCGAAGCCAACTTTGCCCTGCGCACTCTCGTGGGCCCGGACCGTTTTTACTCCGGCATGGCCGATGACGAGGCAAGGCTGGTTGGACGCATGCTCGAAATTCTGCGGCGCGGTCCCGTGCGGACGCCCACGTTACGCGAGATCGAGGAGTGCGACGCTGTGTTTATCCTGGGCGAGGATGCTAACCAACGTCGCCCCCAGAATCGCGCTGGCTCTGCGCCAGTCGGTGCGCCAGCAACCCATGGAGATTGCCAGGAAGCTGAAAATTCCTTTGTGGATGGATCACGGAGTGCGCGACGCGCTGCAGGACGCGAAGGGCCCGCTCTACATTGCGACGCCCTATGCCACTCGCCTGGACGAGGTCGCTACGGCCACGTTCCACGGCGCGCCAGACGACCTGGCTCGGCTGGGGTTCGCCGTGGCCCATGCGCTCGACTCACGCGCGCCCTCGCCCGAAGATTTCCCGCTGGCCGGTGAGATCGCCCGCGCACTCAAGGCCGCCAAGAAGCCGCTGGTGATTTCCGGTACGAGCTGCGCCAGTCAGGCGGTCATTCAAGCGGCCGCGAATGTGGCGATGGCGGTAAAGGCCGCGCTCAGCTTTACGGCGCCCGAATGCAATACCGTCGGCGCGACGCTCATTGGCGGAAGCCCGTTAAGCGACGCGTTCCGAGCGGTCAGGGATGGACACGCCGACACAGTGATCATCCTGGAAAATGATCTCTACCGCCGCGCGCCCGCGGCTGAAGTCGACTCCTTCCTCGAGGCCGCCGCGCACGTGATTGTCCTCGATCACCTCGCCAATCCGACGACCGAGAAAGCTGAGCTGGTTCTGCCGGCCGGGACGTTTGCCGAATCCGACGGCACTTTCGTCAGCAGCGAAGGACGCGCCCAGAGATACTTCCAGGTATTCGTCCCGCAGAATGATGTTTCGGCAAGCTGGCGCTGGTTGAAGCCGGATCGCTGGCATGACCTCGACGATGTGCTTGCGGCAATGTCCGAGGCCTTGCCCGAACTTCGACGGCGGTACGTAAGGCCGCGCCGTCGGCCGCATTTCGCATTGCCGGGGCCAAGATCCCACGCTCGCCGCATCGCGAGAGCGGGCGTACGGCGATGCTCGCGAACATCGACGTGTCCGAGCCTAAGCCGCCCGACGATCCCGATTCGCCGCTTTCGTTTTCGATGGAAGGTACGCCGGACCAGCCGCCGGCAGCTCTGATTCCGTTTTTCTGGTCGCCAGGCTGGAACTCCATTCAGGCGACCAATACTTATCAGAAAGAGGTTGGCGGACCCTTGCGCGGCGGCGATGCGGGCGTGCGCATCTTCGAGCCCGCGCCGGCCAACGGCCAGTCCTATTTCAGCGCCATTCCGCCCGCATTTGAGCCGCGCGAGGGTGAGTGGCTGCTGGTGCCGATGTATCACATTTTCGGCTCCGATGAACTGAGTCTCTCGGCGCCGGGAATTGCCGAACTCGCGGCGAAGCCGCATGTGGCCGTGAATACCGGTGATCTTACGGAGGGTGCGGAAGTCGAAGTGAGCTGTGCCGGCGGGACGTTCCGCCTGCCCGTGCGCATCCGTCCCGATCTCCCGCCGGGTGTTGCCGGATTATCGGCGGGACTGCCTCCCCTGGTCGGAATCACACTGCCTGCCTGGGGAAAGATCGCGAGGCCGAAATGACGAGTCCATATCCGATCCTTTCGATCCTCGGAATCGTCATTGTGGCGCTGACTATCGCGGCCTCGCTGATCTGGGTCGAGCGACGGTTGCTCGCCCTCTGGCAGGACCGTTACGGACCGAACCGCACCGGCTCTTTCGGTCTGCTCCAGGTAGTGGCTGATGCGATCAAAATCTTCATGAAGGAGGACTGGATCCCTCCTTTCGCTGGACAAGCCGGTTTTCATTCTGGCTCCGGCCATCGTCTTCGTGACGGTGTTGATGTCTTTCGCCGTGCTCCCGGTGGCGCCGGGCATTATCGTGAGCGATCTGAATGTGGGCCTGTTGTTTTTCTGGCCATGTCGTCGCTGGGGGTTTACAGCGTTGTGCTTGCCGGATGGTCCTCCGACAACAAGTACGCGCTCATCGGTGGCTTGAGGCGGCGGCGCAGATGCTGAGCTACGAAGTCTTCATGGGACTCTCATTGATGGGCGTCGTGCTGCTTGCCGGATCGTTCAGCCTTCCCGCCATCGTCGAAGCGCAGAAGAAGCTCTGGTTCGTGATTCCGCAGTTCCTTGGCTTTGTCTTGTTTCTGATCGCCGGCTTGGCCGAAACGCGCCGTATCCCGTTCGATCTGCCCGAAGCCGAGAGCGAACTTGTCGCCGGCTATCACTCCGAATACTCGGGGATGAAGTTCGGCATGTTCTTCGTCGGCGAGTACATGGGAGTCACTTTGATCTCAGCCATGATTACAGTTTTTCTTTGGCGGCTGGCTCGGTCCCGTTCTCCCCGGAGTGGTCTGGTTTCTGATCAAGACTTTTTCTTCATTTCATTCTTTGTTCTGGTGCGGGCGTCCCTGCCGCGCCCGCGATTTGATCAACTCATGTCCTGGGGCTGGAAGGTGATGTTACCTCTGGCCTTGGCCAATCTGCTTGTGACCGGCGCGGCAGTGCTTATGTGGAGGTAGAAGATGTTCAGCATACTTAGGACGATCTGGTACGTTTTTCTCCATGCCTTCCAGAAGCGGGTTACGGTTCAATATCCGGAGGAGAAGCCCTATCTCGCGCCACGCTACCGGGGCAGGATCATTCTGTCGCGCGATCCCGATGGCGGCGAGCGCTGCGTGGCGTGCAACCTCTGCGCGGTCGCCTGTCCGGTCGATTGCATCGCGCTCAGGCAACTGAGGATGAAACCGGGCGGCGTTATCCGGAGTTCTTCCGCATCAACTTCTCGCGCTGCATCTTCTGCGGTTTTTGCGAAGAGGCCTGCCCTACTTATGCCATCCAACTCACGCCTGATTTCGAGATGGGGAGTTTCACCGGAAGAACCTGGTGTATGAAAAGGAAGATCTGCTGATCGACGGTCCCGGCAAGTATCCGGGTTATAACTTCTGGCGGGTGGCGGGAGTCAAGGTCGGCGGCAAGGATAAGGGCGAGGCGGCACACGAAGCGCCGCCCGTCGACGTCCGCTCTCTGTTGCCGTGAGACGATTATGGAACTAGCTTTTTACATCGCGGGCGCAGTAGCCGTCATATCGACCATCCTGATGCTGACTCGTCTGAACGTTGTGCACGCCCTGCTCTACCTGATCGTGTCCCTGCTCGCGGTGGCGGTGGTCTTCTACGTGCTCGGCGCCCCATTCGTGGCAGCGCTAGAAGTGATCATTTACGCGGGCGCCATCATGGTGCTTTTGTCTTCGTGGTCATGATGCTCAACCTGGGGAGCACGGCGCCGAGATGGAAAAACAGTGGCTGACGCCGGGGATTTGGACCGGTCCTGTGCTTCTGGCCAGCATCCTTATTATACAGGTCGCTTTATTTGGTGTGGGGCGGCACTGCAGGCTTGGGCACTGGCGCGGTGGAACCGAAGGAAGTTGGGATAGCCCTGTTCGGTCCTTACCTGATTGGCGTGGAGCTCGCCTCCATGCTTTTGCTGGCGGGCCTGGTGGGCGCGTATCACCTGGGCTTCCGCAAAGCCGAAAAACCGGAGATTCAACATGGCAGAGATACCCATGAGAGACGGGCTGCTGCTAGCGGGAATCCTGTTCTCGCTGGGACTGACCAGCTTGCTCGTACGCCGTAATTTGATTTTCGTCCTGATGTCGCTTGAGGTGATGCTCAACGCGGCGGGTCTGGCATTCGTGGTCGCCGGGGCTCGATGGCATCAGGCCGACGGTCAGGTCGTGTTTCTGTTCATTCTGGCGATGGCCGGCGCTGAAGTAGCCGTGGGATTGGCGCTGGTGATGCAAATCTATCGCCGCTTCAAGTCCCTGGATGTGGACGCGCTGAGCGAGATGAGGGGATAACATGATCAGTTTGTTGTGGCTAATTCCGGCGTTGCCTTTCGCGAGTGCGTTGGTGCTCGTGCTGTTTGGCTCGCGTTTTTCACGCACGAGCAGCAGCGGCGGTGGGAGTGGGATCGATCGGACTCTCAGCGCTGATCACAATTCTGGTGGCGGCGAGCTTCTTTGAGTGCGCCTCCCTCCGGCAACTCTTATACCCAGGTTCTTTGGACCTGGATCAACGTTGCGGGCTTTGAGCCGCGAGATCGGCTTCTATCTCGATGCGCTCTCGCTCGTGATGGTGTTGGTGGTCACTTTCGTTGGCTTCCTGATTCACATTTACTCGGCCGAGTTCATGATTGAAGACGAGGGGCTACAGCCGTTTCTTTGCTTACATGAATCTGTTTGTCGCGTCGATGATAACGCTGCTGCTGGCGAATAATCTTCTGCTTCTCTACCTCGGGTGGGAAGGCGTGGGGTTGTGTAGCTATCTGCTGATCGGCTTCTGGTACCGCGATCCGGCGAACGGCCGGGCGGCGCGCAAGGCATTCATCGTCACCCGCGTGGGTGATACCGCGATGTCGCTGGGTTTGTTTCTGCTGTTCACCCGCCTGGGCACCTTGCAGATTCAGGATCTTATGCAGCGTGCTTCCGAACAGTGGCCCACAGGATCCACTTACGCTGTTATAGCAGCGCTTTTGCTGTTAGGCGGCGCGGTGGGCAAATCGGCGCAGCTTCCGCTGCAGGTGTGGTTGCCGGATGCGATGGCTGGCCCTACGCCGACGAGCGCTCTCATCCATGCAGCCACGATGGTTACCGCGGGCGTTTATCTGATCGCGCGCACGCACGTCCTGTTTTCCCTGGCTCCGGCGGCGCAATTTGCCGTGGCAGTTGTGGGTGCGGGCACCTTGCTGCTCGCCGGGTTTAGCGCGCTTACCCAGCACGACATCAAGCGCGTGCTCGCCTACTCCACGATTAGCCAGATCGGTTACATGTTTCTCGCGCTAGGCGTCGGCGCATGGCAGGCGGCCATCTTCCACTTCATGACCCATGCGTGCTTCAAGGCCCTCCTGTTTCTTGGCGCCGGTGTGATCATCAATGCGCTGCATGACGAACACAGCATCTTTCGGATGGGTGGGTTGCGCAAAGAGCTGCCCGTCGCTTTCTGGACGTTCCTCATCGCCGGTTGCTCGCTGGCGGGCCTGCCGTTCATTACCGCCGGCTTCTTCAGTAAGGACCTGATTATCTGGGAAACGTTGTCGGCGGAACGGGGACACCCGGGACTTTGGATTGCCGGGATGGTCGGCGCGCTGCTGACTTCGCTGTACACATTCCGGCTGATCTTCCGGGTGTTCTTCGGCCCGCTGGGCACGCCCGTCACCAAGCGGCCGGGCTACTGCGATGACGGTCCCGCTCTTGGTGCTGGCTTTCCTTTCAATCGTGGCTGGATATCTGGAAACAGCCATTGCTCGATTTCCTGCATTCGGTTTTGCCGCCGACGATCGAAGCTCATACCGGCGCTCTGACGGAAATTCACTCGGAGGCCATCGCCGCGCTTGTGTTCCTGATCGGACTCTATTTTGCCTATCTGTTCCATCTCCAGAAGCGCAGCCTGGCGGACGCCATAGTCGCGAACCCTGTGGGACGCGCGCTGCACCAATGGTGGTTTGCCGGCTGGGGCTTTGACTGGGTTTACGACAAAGCCTTTGTGCAGCCCTTCATCTGGGCAGCAGAGATCAACAAGAGTGATTTCGTCGACGCCTTTTATACCGGAGTTGCACGGTTGACTGAACTGTTTTATCGCGGGTTGAGCCAAACCGAAACCGGCCGCGTCCGCTGGTACGCCATGGGGATGGCCGCAGGGTCGGTGCTGTTTATAGCGATGGTGTTGTTCTTATGATCCTGATCTACCTGATTGGCATTCTGTTGGTAGCCGGCATTCTCGCCTGGCTCACGGCGCGCTGGAGCGCGCAGTTGCCGCGATGGATCTCGCTTATCGCGATTGGCGTCGATCTCGTCCTGGCAGCGCGTATCTGGGCCGGCAGAGCCTCAAGCACCACGCAGGTGTGGCTCGATGAGGTCGGACTGGAATTGGGTGCCGAGCTTTGGCATCCACTTTCATCTTGCGGTGGATGGCCTTAGCTTGCTGATGCTGCTGCTCACGTTCTTCCTGGGCATCATGGCTGTGCTGGCATCCTGGACGGAAATCCGCGAACAAGTCGGCTTTTTCCACTTCAACCTGATGTGGGTTCTGGCGGGAATCGCAGGCGTGTTCCTGGCGGTCGACTTGTTCCTCTTCTATTTCGCCTGGGAGCTGATGCTGATCCCGATGTATTTTCTCATCGTCATATGGGGCCACGAGCGACGCGTCTACGCGGCCGTGAAGTTTTCCTGTTCACACAGTTCAGCGGACTGCTGATGCTGATCGCCATCCTGGCGCTCTACTTTATCCACCATCAGACGACCGGCGTTTACACCTTCGAATATTCGGAACTACTGGGCACGCGAGCTAAGTCCCAGCACCGAGCTTTGGATCATGCTCGGTTTCTTTGTCGCCTTTGCGGTGAAGTTGCCGGTCGTGCCGCTGCACACCTGGCTGCCGGATGCTCATACCGAGGCTCCGACCGCCGGAAGTGTGATCCTGGCCGGGTTGCTGTTAAAGACCGGCGCCTACGGTTTGATGCGTTTCGTCATCCCTCTGTTTCCGCACGCGGCTCATGAGTTCACTCCAGTAGCTCTGGTGCTGGCCGTGATCGGCATCGTTTACGGCGCCGTGATGGCTTTCTCGCAGACTGATCTCAAACGCCTGGTCGCCTACACCAGCGTGAGCTCACCTGGGGTTTGTGCTGCTCGGAATTTTCTCCTGGAACCCGCTTGCGCTCCAGGGCGCGATCATGACGATGATCTGTCACGGTCTGAGCACTGGTGCGACTCTTCATCCTGGTCGGCGGCTTACAGGAACGTATCCACACTCGCGATCTCGGACAGGATGGGTGGGCTCTGGGCCGTGGCGCCGCGCTTGAGCGCAGTGCGCGCTCTTCTTCAGTCTGGCCTCGCTCGGCCTGCCCGGACTGGGCGATTTCGTCGGCGAGTTTCTCGTGTTGCTGGGCGCTTACAGGATCAGCGTCACGATCACGGTGGTCGCGAGTCTCCGGTGTTCTCGCGTCCACCTTCTATGCGCTTGCGGATGGTGCAGCGCGCTTTTCAAGGCCCAAACACGGCTCGCTTGGCAACTTGCCGACCTGACGCCGCGGGAAGGGCCTCATGATGGCGGTGATGATCGCAGGCCTGCTGTGGCTGGGACTTTATCCGCAGCCGGTGCTCAACACATTTGAGCCAGGCGATGGACAAGCTACAGCGCCAGGCGCAGCTGTCCACCGCGGCCTTGGAAGATGGGTCTTCAGGCTTTGCTGTGAAGCAAAAGCTCTGGGATAGCACCACCGAGACGCGGAGGCGCGGAGTAAAGAGTTTTTGATTAAGAAATGCTCCGAACTCTGCGGTACTATGCTTTCGAATTTTCGCAGCGTGCGCAAATTTTGCACCGATGCTGAGTTGCTGAGTAAAACGCGAATACCATGTCACCACGAAGCGCACGAAGGTCACGAAGAATTCGAGAATTCTTATATTTCAATTTCTTGCTTCGTGCCCTTCGCGACCTTCGTGGTGAAATTCTCTTCCGATTTCTTGGTTGCGGCTCTGCCGCGTCTAGGACTCCGTGCCTCTGTGGTGAATACTTCTTCACAGGAGACCTGGAATAACCTGGGAGAAAACGATGAACCTTGCCGACATATTCGCCTTGCTTCCGTTGCTTCTGATCGCTAGGTACTTCGGTCGTCGTGATGCTCGGCCATCGCCTTCAAGCGCAATCATGCGCTTGCGGCCGGGCTGACGCTCGTCGGACTGACAGCCGCCTTCATCTCGATCTATGCAGCCGCGTCGCTTGCTCCCCGGCAAGTGACGTCGCTTCTGCTCGTGGACCGATATGCCCTGTTCTACATGGGCCTGATCATCGCCTCCGCCGCGGCTGTGGCAGCGCTTTCCTACCAGTACCTCGAAAATCATGACGGCCATCGCGAAGAGCTGTATCTCTTGCTTCGTCATCGCGACTTTAGGTTGCGCGGTGCTCGTGGCGAGCAGCCACTTTGTTTCGTTCCTTCTCGGCCTCGAGATCTTGAGCATCTCTTTGTACGCCATGGTTGCGTACGTGAAAGACCGTAAACTGGCGCTCGAAGCTGGAATCAAATATCTGATTCTGGCTTCGGCTTCCGCCGCTTCCTTCTCTTCGGCATGGCCCTCATTTATGCCGCTGCCGGCACGATGGAGTTCTCGCGCATCCGCGAACTCTCCGTAAGCGGGCCCGGATTCGCGCTGCTGCTGCCCGGGATCGTGCTCACCGTCACTGGCATCGGCTTCAAGCTTGGGGTGGTGCCCTTCCATCTGTGGACGCCGGATGTTTATCAGGGCGCACCGGCGCCGGTGGCGGCATTCGTCGCGACAACCTCCAAGAGCGCGATGGTTGCGCTGTTGCTGCGCTATTTTTACCTTTCGGGCGCGCTCCAGTACCGTGCTGTGTTTTTGGTATTCGCCATCATCGCCGATTGCCTCGATGTGCGCCGGCAATCTCCTCGCGCTGCTGCAGACGAATGTCAAGCGCATTCTGGCGTACTCTTCGATTGCCCACTTTGGATACGTACTGGTGGCGTTTCTTGCGGGCGGAACCGATGGCGATAGAGGCGGTGAGCTTTATCTGGTGGCGTACACCGTGACCATACTTGGGGCTTTCGGAATTGTGACAGTTCTCTCCGGCTCCGAGCGCGATGCCGACGATCTGGAGGATTACCGAGGCCTCTTCTGGCGGCGGCCGGTGATCGCCGGCGTCTTCACCGCTGCGCTGCTCTCACTCGCCGGCATTCCCGCGACCATGGGTTTTCTGGGCAAGTTCTATGTGCTCGCCGCCGGAGCGGCTGCCGCCGCCTGGCCGCTGATCATCATCCTCGTCGTCACCAGCGTCGCCGGCCTTTTCTATTACCTGCGCATTGTCGTAGCTCTATACTCAGCCCCACCAGAGCGCGCACCGATTCAGATGGTATCTCGGGGCGGTGCTTTCATCCTCGTCGTACTCACGATTCTGCTTGATCTGGTTTGAGTCTATCCCGCGCCGTTGCTCAACCTGATCCGAACAACCACGGCCGGGCTCAGTGTTGCTGCCTCGTCGATACCGCAGCTAGAAACGAACTCTGGATGGCAACGCGCCAGACTTCACCAGGACGAAGAGCAGCGTCAGTAGCGAAGGCATCTTGATAGCGGATACGGCCGACAAGGCGCCTCGATGATCAAGATTGTCGTAGAACTCGCAGTCGTGAGGTTGTCACGCGCGATGACGGGACGGCAAATGAGCTGGTCGTAGCGCCGTTGATTTTCAGTAGATGCCCAAGGCTGATCGTGATCGCACCGCGGAGCATATGGCTGGCACCTGCTAGCCGGTTAGCATCGCCACGCGCTCGCACGCGAGCGGTCCCGAAGGATGAAGCGCCGGGGCCAGCGCACCGGCGCTCAGGTTAACGCTTTCAGTAGGGAACGCCACGAAGCCCGATTCGGATGACCGCTGGCCCGCGGCACCGATAAACGCGGGAAATCTCTCCAGTAAGTGAAAGCATCTTTCGTCATCCGACCATTTATTGGTTTTATGGCGCCGATTTGGTTTGGCACAAGCCTTGCCACTGGACGGTAACAGACAGAATAGCAGGAGAGACACCAAATGAAATGTCAGAGATGCTGGAGTGATCAAGAGCCCGCATACCGGGTTTATACTGATGCGCTCAATATAAAAGTATGTGCGACGTGCGCCGAGGAGGCCCTTGGACTGGGGATTGCTGTTGAAGTTCTCGGCGGCGAAAAGCGGAAAGGCAACGTGGAGACAGATTGAGTTTGGACGCCGGGATCGTCGGTCAGGGGTTTTGACCTGTTGCCGGTAGAGCGGCCCTGCGCCTGATAGACAAGCGATATGGCTGAACAAGATCAAATCTCTTTTCAGCGCGGCGATGATACCACGCTTCTGGTGCGCTTTTCCGGCGCCTGGCGCTTGCGAGGCGGACTCCCTTCCGCGTCTTTGGTTGACCGCGAACTTCAATCCGCCGCGCAGGTGCGCGGTGTCGCCTTCGACACGAAGGAGCTGATTTCGTGGGATAGCAGCGTTCTAGCTTTTCTCGTTGAACTCTCGGAGCTCTGCCGCCAGCGCGGGATTAATATGGACCGCGCGGGTTTGCCTGCCGGGGTGCGCCGGCTTTTGCATTTAGCCGAGGCGGTGCCTGAAAAAAAGCGCGCGCAAAGAAGAGGCCGAAGTATCTTTTCTCCAACGCGTGGGCGTTTCGGCCATCGGCGCCGGCGACTCTTTGGGAGAGATGCTCAAGTTCCTCGGCGAGATGAGCGTTACCTTTGTTCGGCTCTTCCGCATGAAGGCGCGCTTCCGGCCTGTGGATCTTTTCTTTTGATCCAGCAGTGTGGCGCCCAGGCGCTGCCGATCGTCACCCTGATCAGCTTCTTGGTGGGCGTGATTCTCGCGTTCGTCGGCGCCGTGCAATTAAAACAGTTCGGCGCTCAGATCTATGTGGCGGACCTAGTCGGCATCGCCATAGTCCGTGAGATGGGCGCCATGATGACGGGCATCATCATGGCGGGCCGCACCGGCGCGGCCTTCGCCGCCCAGCTCGGCACCATGAAGGTGACCCAGGAAATCGACGCCTTCACGACTTTGGGTCTTCTCGCCTCTGGAATTTTTAGTGCTGCCGCGCGTGATCGCTTTGGTTTTGATGATGCCTCTGCTGTGTCTTTACGCCGATTTCGTCGGTGTGCTGGGCGGGGCCACGGTCGGCATCGGGAATGCTCGATCTCTCCTGGACCACGTACATTCGCGAGACCATCCATGCGGTTGGGCTTGACGGACCTTTTCGGAGGCGTTTTCAAGAGCGCGGTGTACGGTGTGCTGGTCGCGCTTTCCGGCTGTTTACGGGGCATTCAATGCGGCAACAGTTCCTCCGCCGTCGGCGATGCGGCAACTTCCGCCGTGGTCACGGGCATCGTCGCCATTGTGGCTGCCTGCGGCATTTTTGCCGTCGTCTTCTACGTCCTGGGGATCTGACATGGCCGGCGCACCCACAAACGGGAAAATCATCGACCGCACATCACCGTGAGCCATCTCACGATGGCCTACGGCAGTTTTGTTTTGATGCGCGATCTCAACTTCACCATCAACGATGGCGATGTGTTTATCATCATGGGCGGCAGCGGGAGCGGCAAGAGCACCTTGCTCAGACATCTGATCGGTCTGAATGAACCGGCGCAGGGAGAAATTTTTTACAGGGCGGACAATTTCACTAAAGCCGATCCGGCCAAACGGCAGGAGATCCTCCGACGCACGGGCGTGCTTTTTCAGAGCGGCGCGCTCTGGAGCTCGATGACCCTGGCGGAAAACATCGGTTTAGCCTTGGAAGAATACACAGATTTAAATCCGCACGAAATCCGCGAGATCGCATCGCTGAAGCTCGCCCTGGTCGGATTGAAAGGTTTCGAAGACTACTATCCGTCCGAGATCAGCGGCGGGATGCAGAAGCGCGCCGGCTTGTCCCGTGCCATGGCGCTGGATCCGGAGATACTTTTTTCGACGAACCTTCGGCCGGCCTCGATCCCATTAGCTCACGTTTGCTGGACGATTTGATCCTAGATCTGCGCGACAGTTTGGGCGCCACCGTCGTGGTGGTCACGCATGAACTGGCGAGCATTTTCACCATCGGCAACAACAGCGTATTCCTCGACGCGGAAACGAGGACCATAACTGCCAGCGGTGACCCGAAGGAACTCTTGGCGCATCCGCCGAACCCTACGGTCCATCGCTTCCTCACCCGAGGGAAGGGGAACAAATATGAGCACAAAGTCAGCCCGACCCTCATCGGCGCCTTTGTCGTCGGCGCCCTTGCGTTATTGATAGTTGCGGTGATCGCCTTTGGCTCGGGGCAGCTATTTCGCAAAACGCAAGAATTCATCCTTTACTTCGACGGTTCGGTCAACGGCTTGCGCATCGGAGCGCCGGTAAAGGTCAAGGGCGTCGAGATCGGGTCCGTCAAGGATATCAAGTTGGAAACGGAACTGGGCAGCCAAATACACAAGATTCCAGTCATTATTGAGATCGACCTGAAAAAGGTCATACGCCGTGGTGTCGCCCCAGAGAAGGCGATGGATCCAAACACGATCAGGGAATTCGTGAAACAGGGTCTGCACGGCCAGCTTCAGACGGAAAGCTTGGTCACCAGGAGTGCTCTACGTGGGACTCGATTGGTTTCCAGAAACCCCGCTCACGCTTCGTCCAGCCGACGGGCGACCATTTTCAATACGAGGAGATCCCAACTGTCCCCACCGAGCTGGAACAGGCCCAGGAGGCCCTTGTCCGGGTCGTCAAGAAGACTCGACGACATTGATCTCAAAAGATTGATAGACTCGCTTACGAAAACCAGTGATGGAGTCGGCCAACTGGTCAGCGTCAACTCACCCACGCTGAAATCGATTCTCCAGTCGGTGGACCAAGCGATGCCACAGCTTCGCGGCGCGATCTCTAGACTTTCGGAGGTTGGCAGCTACAGCAAACACCAACGTCACAAACGTGTCAGCGGACCTCCACCAGACCTTGACCGCTGCGCAGAGCGCTATTGAACAAATCGCGGCGACCATGAAGGAAGCGCAAACAACCATCGTAAGCGTGCGCGGAACCATCGATCCTAACTCTCCGACCGTTCTACGAACTCACAAAAAGCCTTCGAGAAGTCTCTGGCGCTGCCAGCTCGATAAGGTTATTGGCCGACTCCTTGGACCGTAACCCACAGGCGCACAATTCTCGGCAAGCCGGAAACCCCGGAGGGAAAATGAAACCCGTGATCAGGGTAACGATAGCGCTTGGACTCATGGGTCTGTCGCTTGCGGGATGTGGCAGTTTATTTCCGAAGCCAAGCCCCAATCCATCCAAAATCTTTGTGCTGTTTTCCCGTCTTCAGGCGGCAGAGCGTCAAGATTTGGATCGCCCTGGGCAGATTTCGCTCGGCGTCGGTCCGGTCAGGTTGCCTGGATACCTTGATAGGCGAGAGATAGTAACACGGGTGGCGCAGAACCGGTTTGATCTCTCTGAAAATGACCGCTGGGCGGAACCGTTGGACGAGAACTTCACTCACGTCTTGGCGCAAAACCTTTCCGTTTTGCTGGGCAGCGACCGGATCGTCACCTATCCATGGCCGCTTGACAAAAACCCCGCTATCGGGTGCGAAATCGACGTGTTTCGGTTCGAGGTCAACTCTGCCGGAGAAGCGGAATTGACGGCGCGCTGGGCGGTCGTAGATGAAACTGGCAAGCAAGCACCTAATCTAAACGAATCACGCCTGACGCGACCGGCAAAGGAAAAATCCACTGACGCGCACCGTCGCCGCGCTGAGTGAAACCGTGGCAGATCTTAAGCCGGGAAATTGCCAAGACCGTAATTGCACTCGATCGACAGCGGGAACCATAATCCCGTGGGCGGTTCGCCAAACAATTTGTCGGCTATTCACGGAGGCACCACATTTTCAGCGCGCGTCAGGCACTATCGCAGGAGCAGGCAACGAGTTGTTCATCTGTGTATCTCTAAGAGAGCGGAAAACACAAAGAGCATGTCGCTTTGGTTTAAAAAGTACGCGTGACGGTTCTTGCAAGACACTGCCGTAGTGCCAACCGGCTGGCAGCTGGTAACCCGTTAGCACCATTATGTTGTCACGTTGGATTCGATTGAGCCTCCTACTTCCCGCATTTTCCTTCCCGCTCAACTATTTTGTGAAGCCACTGAGTGTCCTTTTATGTACGGCACACCTATTGCCTTTTGTTAAGCCAAACCACAGAAAGACTGATGCATAAAGCTCAAATATTTTCGCCGACCTCGGCTCCAGTGCAAAACCGATTGATTAGAATCCGCGTTTGTGTGCGCTTTCTTTGTTTACGCTATGCGGGAAAAGTCAGCGTCAAGCGGGATACCCAAGGCTTTTACTAGAGGTTCGGATGCCTGAACACACACCACGAGTCGTCATCGGCGGCGGAGGAGCAGACGCTTGTAGACGGAGATCTGAAGTCGGACGGAGAATGAAGATGAGGAACCGAGATCCGGAGGAACCCAACGCTCTTGATATGGGCCTTTTTATTATTTCTTCCCTTCAACGCCTTCGCCGATAGCCCCACCGTAGAGATCAAGTCAACGGTGGACCAAGTGATCCAGATTCTGACTGACCCTCAACTCCAGGGGAGGGCAGAAAGCAAGAACGTCGAAAAAGGCTGCGCGAAGTAATCTTTGTCCGCTTCGATTTCCAGGAGATGGCCCAACGTTCGTTAGGTGCTCACTGGCAGCGCCGAACCCCTGAAGAGCAGACGGAGTTTATAAAGGTCTTTAGCGACCTGTTGGAGCAAACCTATGTGGATAAGATCGAGTCTTACAACAACGAGAAATTCATCTATTTGAATGAGAGAATTGACGAACCCTATGCCGAAGTGGGTAGTAAGATCCAAACCTCTAAGGGAGAGGAATTTACTATCAACTACAAACTTCATCGCGTGGGAGCGGATTGGAGAGTCTATGATGTAGTCGTTGAAAACGTCAGCCTCGTGAACAACTACCGCTCCCAGTTTAACCGTATCCTCACCAGTTCGACCTATGATGAGCTGATATCGAGGATAAAGGCGAAAGTTTCCGACAAAAGAGACCAGATGAAATGACCCAAATGCATCCCTCACAGGTTGGTGTAAGACGCTACTTGCCGAAAATTCTCGGCCGCGACGTCCGGCTCAAACTGGAAATTAAGTTGGCACTGCTGCTCTTTGCCACCTTGATCTTGAGCTTAGACGCCGACTTGACGTTTGCGCGGAACGCAGCAGCGCAGGCGGGATCCGCGACGTCGGCAAACGAGATGGCGGGCGATGACAATGCCGAACAGGGCAGTTTGCCTGCGGCGGTCGCTGAAACGGAGGAACACGCCCTGTCTCAAAAGGCAGTCGAGATCGCCCGCCCCTTCGGCTTCCCTATCACCAATTCGATGGTCGTCAGCTGGATCGTGGCGGTGGGGTTGATCATTTTTGCCCGGCTCGCAACACGGGACATGAAAGGTGTTCCCGGCGGAGCGCAGAATTTCTTGGAATGGCTTGTCGAGGGTCTTTACGATTTTCTGGAAAGCATCATCGGCCCGCGCCTGGTCAAGCGGACGTTCTGGTTTCTTTGCCACAGTTTTCATTTTCATTCTTTCCGCCAATTGGGTGGGCCTCATTCCCGGGGCCGGCACGATCGGGTGGGGACATCAGACCGCCAACGGTTTCGTGATCGATCAACCGCTCTTTCGCGCGGCGAATGCCGATCTCAACCTGACGCTGGCTATGGCCCTGGTTTTCTTCGCCTGCTGGATTGTTTGGGCGCTGCAGGAAGTGGGCCCGGTTGGATTCCTCAAAGAGTTATTTGCACCCAAGGGCGAGAGCACTGGGATCTTGAAAGTGTTGATGATCGTCGCGTTCTTCGCCGCCGGGCTGCTGGAAATCATTTCGATTCTCTTTCGACCGGTATCACTGAGTTTTCGTCTCTACGGCAACATCTTTGCCGGCGAAACCATGTTGGAAACCATGTCCCGAATGGTCCCGGGCCTCGGGTGGCTCTTGCCGATTCCGTTTTATTTCATGGAATTGCTGGTGGGCTTGGTGCAGGCGCTGGTCTTCATGCTGTTGTGCGCGGTCTTCACTCTGCTGATGTGTCAGCATGAGGAAGAAGGATCTGCGACTGCCCACGATGAAGATTTTCGGCAGCTCGAACATATTCAACCGCGGTGGCCGCGGGGAAAGGAAGGATAAACGATATGATTGGCAACCTACACGTTGGTTTGGCAGCGCTTGGCGCGGCTCTGGCGGTCGGCTTGATCGGCATGACAGCCTCGGAAGCCGTGGGACGTAATCCCGGCGCTTCGACGAAGATTCTGGTCCAGTCGATTCTGGCCATCGCCTTCGCTGAGGCGATCGTGTTCTACGCCCTGTTCCTGGTGAGATAGGGAGAAACCGCAGGGCGCAGAATCAAAGACCGCTTGTTCAGGAATTTATGGGAGAGGAGGCGGAAGCGGAGCCGGTCCATTGCAATAGGTAGCAACAAAGGCAGCCGAGCTCCCGCGGAATGCGAGCGTATGATCATGAATGTTCTTCTACTGTTAGATGGCCGCAAGTAACGACGCAAGCAGTCGGTAGCGGGCCCGTCGAACGGATCGTCCACGACCTTCGGTGTAAACTGGCCTCAGCTGCTCGCCCAGATAGCCAGCTTCTGCATCGTGTGCATTATCCTTTACCGATTCGCCTATCGACCAGTCCTCAAGATGCTGGACGTGCGGCGTCAACAAATCGCTCAGGGTCTGGCCAATGCCGAGCAAATAAAGGCGGAGCTGGCCAAGACCGAAGCCCAGCGCCAGGAAGTGATGGCGCGAGCGAACGCCCAGGCGGACAAGTTGATCGAGGAAGCCCGGGCCGCCGCCGCCCGCGTGCGGGAGCAGGAAACCGCGAAGGCCATCGCGGCTGCGGAACAGATCATGATCAAGGCGCGCGAAGCCGCCGCTCAGGAACACGACCACATGCTCGCCGAACTCAAACGCGAGGTCGGCCGGTTGGTGGTGCAGGCCACCGCCACGGTGACCGGTAAGATTCTGACGCCGGAAGATCAGCGCCGCCTGGCCGAAGAGACCGCGAAGCAAGTTGCGGCATAGCCATGAAAATCAACAAACAGGCTAAACGCGAAGCCAAGCAACTGTTCCGCTTCTGTCTGGTGAATGGCTTGCTCGATGAGAACCGGGTCCGCAACGTGGTGCAAGCACGTCATCGCTGCCGGACACCGTGATTGTCCGGCCATCCTTTCGCATTTCAGGCGGTTGGTGAGGCTCGAGATCGTCCGGCGTACGGCCACCGTCGAGAGCGCCGCGCCCTTGCCGCCGGATTTGCAGAGCTGGGATCGAGGCCGGTCTCAAGCGCCGGTATGGGCCGGGGCTTACGGCTGTCTTCGCCCATCGCCCGGCGCTGATCGGCGGGATGCGCATCCAGGTGGGCAGCGATGTATATGACGGCAGCGTGCGCGCCGGGTTGGCGGCGCTGGAGCAGAGTTTTTAAAGCGAGGTAACTATGGCGGACCTACTACAGGAAATCGAAGCGCAAATCGCGGGCGCGAAGACGGCAGCCGCCAAGCAGAACGTGGGCATCATCCGTGAGCTTGGCGACGGCGTCGCCAAGCTCGAAGGCCTCACCGATGCCATGCTCAACGAGATGATCGACCTGGGCAACGGCATTACCGGCTTGGTGTTGAATCTGGAAGAGACCGATGTCGGCGTGATCATCCTTGGGGATTACACCCAACTCGAAGAAGGCGGTGAAGCCCGCACCACCGGCAAGCTCCTGCAAGTGCCCGTAGGTAAGGGCCTGCTGGGACGCGTCGTGAACGTGCTGGGCCAACCCATCGATGGCAAAGGGCCGATCAAGAGCGACATCACCTATCCGGTTGAGAAGATCGCGCCCGGCATCGCCCGCCGCCGGTCGGTTGACCAACCGGTGCAGACGGGCATCATGCCGATTGACGCGATGATTCCGATTGGCCGCGGCCAGCGGGAATTGATCATCGGCGACCGCGCGACCGGCAAGACGACCATCTGCATAGACACGATCATCAACCAGGCCCGGCTCAACAAAGCGGCTGAAGCGGCCGGCGACAAGGACGTACCGTCCGCTGTACTGCATCTACGTCGCGATCGGCCAGAAGCAGTCCACCGTCGCCCGGGTCATATGCGGTACTCGAAGAGGCCGGCGCGATGCCGTACACCATCATCGTGGATTCCCCGGCCTCGGATTCCGCCGCCAACCAGTATATCGCGCCGTATGCCGGCGCGGCGATGGGCGAGTGGTTCATGGACAACGGCATGGATGCGCTGATTGTCTATGACGACCTGTCCAAGCACGCGGTGGCCTACCGGCAGGTGTCGCTCGTGTTGAAGCGGCCTTCGGGTCGTGAGGCCTATCCCGGCGATGTGTTTTACCTGCACAGCCGGTTGCTCGAACGAGCGGCGCGGGTTGGCGAGAAGTATGGCAACGGCTCGCTTACGGCCCTGCCGATCATCGAAACGCAAGCGGGCGACGTTTCGGCGTACATCCCGACCAACGTCATCTCGATCACGGACGGACAGATTTATCTGGAAACGGATTTGTTCTACCAGGGCGTGCGTCCGGCGATTAATGTCGGGCTGTCGGTCTCGCGCGTTGGTTCGGCGGCGCAGCTCAAAGCCATGAAGCAGGTGGCCGGACAACTCAAGGGCGACCTCGCTCAATTCCGGGAACTGGCGGCGTTCGCGCAATTCGGTTCGGACCTCGACGCGAAGACGTTGGCGCAGATCGACCGCGGCAAGCGCATCATGGAGATCTTCAAGCAGCCGCAGTACAAGCCCGATTCCCGTCGACGTCCAGGTGGCCGTGATCTGGGCCATGCAAAACGGGTACCTGGATCAAGTGCCGGTGGATCGGGTCAAGGAGTTCCAGACCAAGTTCACGGAATTCCTGACCACCCGGAAAGTCGAGTTGCTCGCCAAGATCGACAAGGAAAAGGCGCTCAGTGACGCGTTGACGGCCGAACTGAAGGCCGTCGCCGACGAATTCAAACAGACGTGGAAGTGAACACCGGCAGTGAGCTTATGCCTAGCCTTCATGACATCCGCCGGCGGATTAAATCGGTCGGCAGCACCTCGCAGATCACCAAAGCGATGCAGATGGTGGCGGCCTCGAAGATGCGCAGAGCGCAAGAAGCCGCGCTGACCACGCGGCCCTTCGCTCAATTGCTCTATCGCATCCAACGCCAGGCGACCACTCACGCCCCAGATGATTTCACCCATCCGCTGCTGGAGGTGCGCGAAGTCCGCAAGCGTGCGGTGATCCTGGTCGGGACGGATAAAGGTTTGTGCGGCGCGCTCAACAGCAACCTGTTTCACCTGGTCACCCAATTTGATCCCGCGACGACCCTGTTCATCACCGTCGGAAAACGGGCGGCACAGTTCATCGCGCGCACCGGTCGGCAGTTGGTCGCGGAGTTCACGTTCAGCGACTCGCCGCGCTTCGACGAGGCGCGTCCGATTGCGTCTTGTGCCCGCGACCTTTTTTGAAAGGCGAAGTGGATCAAGTCAGAGTCGTCGCGACGCGGTTCATCAACACGATGACCCAGGAACCCGTTGTGGTTGAGTTTCTGCCGATCGGGGAGATCAAAGGGCTGAAGATTCCCGGCGCGGAATCGGAGCCGGACCCAGCCGCTGACGCACGCCGAGTTCCTCTTTGAATTCAGCGCAGCGGCGGTGCTCGAATATCTTTTCGGCCACTACCTCAACATTTACATTTACCGGGTACTGCTCGAGGCCAAGGCCAGCGAGCAGAGCGCCCGCATGGTGGCGATGAAGGGCGCCACGGACAACGCCACCCACCTGATCAAGGACCTGACGCTCCATTACAACAATCTGCGTCAGGGCAATATCACCAAGGAACTCTTGGAAATTGCCGGCGGCCAACTGGGTAACGATTAAAAATATGAAACCAGGTGAGGAAAATGAATAAAGGCAAGATTGTTCAAGTCGTCGGTCCCGTGGTGGACGTCGAATTCACGGAAAAACTGCCGGGCATCTACCACGCTCTGACCGTGGAATACAAAGTTCATGACCAGGCCTTCCAAGTGACGCTCGAAGTGCAGCAGCATCTCGCCGACAACTGGGTCCGGACCGTGTCCATGTCGGGCACGGAAGGTCTCAAACGCGGTTACGAGGTCATCGACACCGGGGCGCCGATTTCCGTGCCCGTCGGGGAAGGGGTGATGGGGCGAGTCTTTGATGTGTGCGGTAAGCCGGTGGACGAACGCGGGCCGGTCAAGGCGGAGAAATACTATCCCATCCACCGCCCGCCGCCCCGACTCGTGGATCAATCGACGTCTCCCGAGGTGCTCCCCACCGGCATCAAGGTCATTGATTTGATCTGCCCCTTCTTGAAGGGCGGCAAGGTCGGCGCGTTCGGCGGTGCCGGCGTGGGCAAGACGGTCGTCATCATGGAACTGATCAACAACATCGCCAAACTCCACGGCGGCGTGTCGGTGTTCGCTGGCGTCGGCGAGCGCACCCGGGAAGGCAGCGACCTCTACAAGGAAATGTCCGAAGCGGGAGTCATCAAGCAGGACGACCTGGGCGCGTCGAAGATTGCCCTCGTGTATGGCCAGATGAATGAACCGCCGGGCGCCCGCCTGCGCGTCGCCCTGGCCGGCCTCGCGATCACCGAGTACTTCCGGGACGAGAAGAATCAGGACGTGCTGTTGTTCATTGACAACATCTTCCGGTTCTCGCAGGCCGGTTCCGAAGTGTCCGCGTTGCTCGGACGCACCGCCAGCGCCGTCGGTTACCAGCCGACCCTTGCCGCCGAGATGGGCGCGCTCCAGGAACGCATCACCTCGACGAAGAAGGGCTCGATCACTTCGTTTCAGGCTGTGTACGTCCCGGCCGACGATCTGACCGACCCGGCGCCGGCCACGACCTTCGCGCACCTGGACGCGACCATCGTTTTGGATCGGTCGATTGCCGAGTTGGGGATCTATCCGGCGGTAGATCCGCTCGCCTCGACCTCCGTGCCCTGGCGCCGGAAATCGTCGGCCAGGAGCACTACGACGTCGCGCGTGGAGTGCAGAAGGTGCTGCAGCGACTCAAGGACCTGCAGGACATCATTGCGATTCTTGGCATGGACGAGCTTTCGCCGGAGGACAAGCTCACGGTGCTCCGTGCCCGCAAGATTCAACGCTTCCTGAGCCAGCCGTTCAGCGTGGCGCAGGTATTCAGCGGGCGCGAGGGCAAACAAGTCCCAGTGGCCGAAACGGTGCGCGGCTTCAAGGAGATCCTCGAAGGCAAGCACGACGCGCGTGGCGGAAGGCGACTTCTACATGAAGGGCGGGATCGATGAAGTCAAACCGAGTTGAGGGATCGCGCTGAACATGGCCAACACGCTGAAATTGGAAATCGTCACACCGGAGGGCACGGTGTACTCCGAAGACGTGGAGATGGTCACCTTGCCGGGCGTGGCGGGCCAGATGGGGATTTACCCACAACACGTCCCGCTGATTTCGCAAATGGTGCCGGGCGAAATGATCGTGCGCAAGGACGGCCGTGATCTGTTCGTCGCGACCGGCGAAGGACTCATCGAAGTCACCGCCAACCGCGTCGCCATCCTGACGGACCTCGCCGTTCCGGCCGACCGCATTGACGAGGCGAAAGCCGAAGAAGCGCGGCAACGCGCCGAAGCCCGTCTCCGCGAAAAACTCTCGGACGAGCAAGTCGCTGCCGTCAACGCCTGCGCTCACCCGCTCCCTCGGCCCAGTTGCGCGTCAAGCGACGCCGACACGGGTAATGTGCATGTGAAGCCGCGGCGACTCCGCCGAAAAATGTTGCGATCGGCGTTGTCACGTTTGGTGAACTGCAGCGTGGATTGCTAAGAGAGTCGTTCACCGTTGAAGTGGAGGATCGACGATGACGAAATCTGGGAACTTGTGGGCAGTTGGTTACGACAACATGGGACGGGCCAATCAGGTCCGTGACGAAATCATCAGCCTCGGGTTGGGACAAGCATTACCTCCAACTCGATGACGTGGCAGTGGTCGTGCGGCGTCCCGACGGATCATTCACGTTCGACCGAGAAGCATTCCCGGCCGCGTCCAACGTCACGGGCTGCAGCGTGGTGGGATTGGTTGCGAGGCCTGGTGGTCAGCGTCCCACTGACCGGCGCGACCATTGGTGCTATGGTGGGAGGCGCTGGCTCCGTCGCCGCCTCGGCCTCGGTTGGAATCGGCGACGACTTCATCAGGGAAGTGAAGGCGGCTGATGAAGCCAGGGACGTCCGCCATTTTCGTTCTGGACGACGAAGGGGATATGGACGTGATATTGCACGAGATACGCGGCCTGGGCGGAACGGTGTTGAAGACCAACGTGGATCTGGAGCGGGCACAGCTGATCCAGTCAACGCTGGCCGCGCCTTCGGCACAAACGAGCAAATCGGACGAGAAATAGCAGGTTTAGAAACTCAAACCATGTCTTGGTGTCTCGCGTGCTCATGTCAGCTGTGCGGATGTCCGCTCTGTGGCGATATCCCTCAGACTGGTGAGGCGCGCGCACGCTAAACGCAAGCCTGTGCATCAAGAGGCCAGCATCCATCGGGAGGTTCTATGGCGAAACAACAGAACAACGACGACCAGCCCAAAGCTCAAGCGTAAGCAGTACGAAAAGAAATGCGCCGGTTGCAGGCGGAACTTTGTCATCTCCCAGGAATGGGTTAAAGCGGAAGGCCGGCGGATCATGCTTGTGTTTGAAGGGCGCGATGGCGCCGGCAGGGGAACCATCAAAGCGATTACAGAGCGCGTGAGCCCGCGGGTGTTTCGCGTCGTGAGCTCTGCCCGGCTCCGACAGACCGCGAGAAGTCGCGGCTGCTCGCATCCAGCGTTATATGGAGCATTTTCCAGCGGCGGGGGAGATCATCATTTTTGACCGCAGTTGGTACAATCGCACCGGCGTGGAGTATGTCATGGGGTTCTGCAGTAAAGCAGGCACCGACCTCGAACTTTGCCGGCAATGATCGGAGGATCGTTGATCGAACGGGGTGATTTGGCATCCATCAACATTCTGCGTTCAGACGACAAGAAGCGGGCGCGCCTCAACTGTATCTCTCACCTCCACAGGCCTCATTCCGTACAAGAAGGTAAAGCGGAAAAGTGAAACTGCTCAAGCGCAAAAAAACAAAGGTGAAAAATGCGACGACCAAGCCGTTAAAAGCGAAATTTCGTGCCGAAGTACCGATAAGAGCCTCAAACTATCCGGTCGTGTGACCAAAACCGAACGAAATAAAAATTTAGTTTCCCATGAATTTAGACTGACGCAGAGGAACCAAATACGAACATCGATCAAATACTGTTGGCCGTTACGGTGATGATTACGGCGACCGTGGTCGCAGGCAGCGTGGCGAAGCAACTGAACCTGGGCTCGATCGTGGCGCTGCTCGTCGTCGGAATGGCCCTCGGCCCCATTCTCCACGGCCATTGTTGACCGGTCACATCGAAGAGCTGCAGACTGTCGGCGAGATCGGTGTCATATTGCTGATCTTCCTCGTTGGGCTTGAAACCCAACCGGGGAAACTGTCATCTATGCGCCGGCTTTTCTACGGTTTGGGTACGGCACAATATGTGCTTACTGCCCTCGCCATTGCCGGGACTTCTGATTGCAGTCGCACGCCTCCACTGGCAATCGGCCCTCATTATGGCCCTCGGTCTTGCCATGAGTTCAGACGCGATCGCCATCGCAAGCCTGGAGGAGCATGCCGAAACGTGCAAGCCCGCAGAGCCGCGCAGTCATGGCTGTGGTGATTTATCAGTGCTTCATGACCATACCGGTGCTGGCGGTGATCCCACTTCTCGCCGCGGGCCCGATGCAAGGCGCTCCGGTGCCAAGGGTGTTTGAGACGCTAGAGGTATGCGCTGCGATCACAACCGTCTACCTGTTCACCCGCTACGCTGCTGCCGAAGGTCCTGGCTACGGCACGCCCGCAAATACGGCATACGAAGCGTTTACCCTGATCGTCATCGCCGCCATCCTTGCGGCGGCATGGGTCATGGACACGGTTGGCTTGTCGAACGCATTGGGCGCTTTCATGGTCGGCATGATCCTCTCCGCTTCCGTGTTCGCCTATCAGATCAAGGCGTCAGTCTCGTCGATCAAGGGACTTTTACTCAGCGTGTTCTTCATCGCCATCGGGATGTCAATCAATCTCAAGGAGGTCATCGGGATCGGCGGCGAATTATTGTATTATCTACCAGTCTCTGTTGTTGACTAAAGGTTGCGGTCGTCATTGCCCTTGGGCTAGTTTTTCGCCTTGGGTTTCGCGCGTCTGTCCTGGCCGGTCTCCTGTTGGCGCCCTTTGATGAAATCGCCTACGTCATTTTTTCCAGCGCGCACGGAAGCGGTCTGTTGACCGAGCGGGCCTATGCGATGGGCCTGACAGGGATCTCATTCTCGTTTGTTGTTTCGCCCGTACTGATCAATCTCGGATACCAACTGGTCGACCGTTTCAAGACAGAGACAAAACCCGACCTGCCTCTCAAGGCGTTGAGCAAGTCGATCCATGATCACGTTGTTGTCGTCGGGTACAGTTACGTCGGCCGGGTCATCTGCATGATGCTGGAGCGGGCGAACATTCCGTTCATCGCTTTCGAGCGTCGTCTCGATCGCATCGCCGAGGCAAAGAAAGAGAAGCGCAAGGTGTACTTTGGCGACGTTACCAGCCCGGGCATGATGAATGCGTTGGCCATCTCACGCGCCCGCGCCGTGATTGTGACAACGAGAGATTATTCCGCAGCCAAACAATTGATCAGCACTGTGCTCCATTTCCATCCGAACCTGAAAGTCATGACTGCCGTGCGCTTATCTGTTTCAGCGAGACGAGTTGCGGGAGATTGGAGCAGCGCAGGTGGTCGCTCTGATGCCGGAGGGCACGTTGAGCTTTGGCAAATCGGTCTTGGGCGAGCTTGGCATCAGACCCGATAGTATTGAACCGATCGTGAACTCGCTTAGAGCCGCCGACTATGCGTCCATTCGTGGCGTTGGAGGATCCATTCCTGACGATGTACCGAAGGATGCCGCAGCCGGCAAAGAATAGACATTCAGCGTATGAGACAAGGGATAGCTCCTCCGTGTTATTACCGTGTTCCCTTCCCTTGCATGCTGGGCAGGAACGATCCGTCCGCCAACCTTACACAGTCACAAGTCATGAACCGCTTGACGATCATCTCTGCGGTCTCTTTGCCAATGACTTTGACCGGCTACCTGGGATGAACATTCAATGGAGTGGTTGACCACATAAAGTCGTTGGAAGCCTATCTCTTTCTTGGCGTCGGCTCGTTCGTGGCGATATTGGCTACCACCTTGTTGCTGTTCAAGAGTCGAGGCTGGTTGTGACCTGCCCACTGGACTGGCTCGCGCGTTGAGACGCACGTTTGAATTGCGACCAGGCAGACGGGCTGACAGCGGGGCTGCAACAGCAACTCGACCAAGCGGCAGCAGGCATTTCGAACTCCGGTGCCAACGAAACGGTGCCAGCGGGTTAGCAGTTGCCAGCCGATTGGCACCCGTCTTCAGAGCAAGCCAATTTCAGTAGTGCTGATATCGTGTCACTGATCGGCAAATGTTTAACTCCTGAAACAGGAGAGGTTTTCTTAACCGAACACAAAAAACTACTGGTGTGCGTTTCTTCGATGCAGAGGAACGTTCAGGATTTTCCACCCGTGGTGTGCTGAAATTTCGTCAGAATACGATCTTTTGGCGCTGATATCTTCCTCTCAACCAATTCAGGACCACAGACAACTGCGCGAATTCTGAACTGAAAAGTCGGTCAATCGCATTTTTTATTTCGTTGGCATCATCGTTGCTGTCTCAAGCAAAACACAAGCGAGATGAAAATTGTCCAGCTACTATTATTTCGATATTATTACGAACATGTTTCTTGACGGAGCACTTCTGCGGCGCGCGCTCGTACTGCTCCAGACCTACACTGGACCAGTTGGGCTATCGAAGCATTGGGGCAACACCAGAGGAGTGAACCGATGAGCGAAGTGCTTCCGATCGTTTACCTGGCCAGACACGGGGAAACCGCGTGGACGCTCTCGGGCCAACACACGGGACTTACCGACCTGCCGCTCACAGAACGTGGCGAGCGCAATGCTCGCCGGCTTGAGGAACGGTTGCGTGGAGTGATTTTCGCCAAGGTGTTTACCAGCCCGTTGCAGCGTGCCACCCGGACCTGCGAGCTGGCTGGCTTTGGAGCTGTGGCTGAAATCGACCGGGACTTGCTCGAATGGAACTATGGCGAGTATGAGGGTCGCCTTACCAGCTGACATCCACAGGGAGCGCCCTGATTGGCAGCTGTTTCGCGATGGCTGCCCCGGAGGGGAATCGCCGAACGAGGTTGGCGCGCGGGCGGACCGCGCGGTGAAACGCGTGCGCGCGGTCAAAGGTGACGTGCTGCTTTTCTCCAGCGGGCATTTCCTGCGAGTATTCGCCGCGCGCTGGCTCGGGCTCGATGCCGCGATTCGGTAGATACTTCCTGCTGAGCACAGCGAGCCTGAGTGCGTTGGGCTACGAACACAACCTGTCTGAGCCGGTAATCCGGCTGTGGGACGACACTCGTCATGTTGGCACGCTAACACAAACGGCTATGACCAAGGAACGGTCATGCTCGGAGACAAAAATGAAGATTCTGGTTTGTAACGCCGGCTCCAGCAGCCTCAAATTCAGCCTCTTCGAGGCGGAAGGCGAGCTGTTGCTGGCCGAGGGCGGCATCGACTGGACGACAAAACCGACGCGGCTGGTTTTCCGCCGCACGGGCCATCAGGAAATCCGCGAGGAGCTGAAGCTGGAAAAACACGCTGATGCCGTCGCTCGCATCCTCGACGATCTGCAAGCTGGCCCGTCGGCAGCCGTTGCGCGTGCTCGGCGAGCTCCAAGCCGTTGGACATCGCGTCGTTCACGGCGGCGAGCGGTACACCGCCGCGGTGCGGATCACGCCGGAGGTCAAGCGGGTGATCGGAGAACTGGCAGAGCTGGCGCCGCTCCACAACCCGGCCAGCTTGGACGGCATTACAGCGGTGGAGCAAGTCCTGCCAAAGGTCCCACAGGTAGCGGCGTTTGACACGGCCTTCCACGCAACTCTGTCCGAGGCGGCCCGAACCTATCCGGTGCCGCAGAAGTGGACGCGCGAATGGGGCATGCGCCGTTACGGTTTCCACGGATTGAGCCATTCTTACTGCGCCGGCCGGGCGGCAGAGATGATCGGCCGGCGGGACTTGCGGCTCATTATTGCCCATCTGGGTAATGGCGCGTCGGTGTCGGCGGTCCGTAACGGCATCTGCGTCGATACCTCTATGGGGTTTCACGCCCCTTGAGGGTCTGATGATGGGTACCCGCAGCGGCACCGTTGACCCAGGCATGCTTGTTTACCTGCTGCGGCACAAGGGGCTGGACGTGAACGAGCTCGATCACGCTCTCAATTATCAATCCGGTTTGCTCGGGCTCTCCGGAGTCTCTTCCGACATGCGCCAGGTTCTGTCGGAGCTGCCGCACAATCCGGACGCTCGACTCGCTATTGAAGTCTATGTCCATCGCATCAGGCAAACGGTCGGCGCAATGGCGGCGACGCTCGGCGGCATCGATGCTTTAGTGTTCACTGCGGGTGTAGGCGAGCATGCGCCGGAAATCCGCGAGCGGGTCTGCGAGAACCTGAACTATCTAGGGCTGGAGCTCGACCGGACCGCTAACGAAACTTGCAAGCCGGACGCTGACGTCGCCATGCCAGCGTCAGCGGCGCGTATCCTCGTCATCGCCACGCGTGAGGATTTGACCATCATGCGCGAGACACGGCAGTTGGTTGGCTCGTCGATAAGCCAGCCTCGTGAAACGAACATGCCCGACTGCATCAATAATAGACGAAATAGACAAATAACGTCAGCCCCGATGGGGCAAAGCGGGCATTGCCCGCGAAAGGAGCATTAGAATCATGGCAACTATAACAAAGGAAATTAGTGATGTCGGAGCAATCTCCGCGTACGGCACAGCTCGCTCGACGGTCAAGGGAACCCCGCTCAGTCCCGACGAGTTGGACAAGATCGACGCCTACTGGCGGGCCAGCCTCTACCTGTGCCTGGGGATGCTTTACCTCAAGGACAACCCATTGCTGCGGGAACCGCTGAAGCTGGAGCACACCAAGGCCACGACTGCTGGGCCATTGGGGCTCGGACGCCGGCCAGGCCTTTACGTACATTCACTTCAACCGGCTGATCAACAAGTACGACCTGAATGCGATTTACATCTCCGGGCCCGGCCACGGCGCGCCGGCTGTCCTGTCCCAGGCCTATCTTGAGGGAACGTATTCCGAGATTTATCCCGACAAGAGTGAAGACGTGGCGGGGATGCAGCGCTTCTTCAAGCAGTTTTCTTCCCCGGCGGGATCGGCAGCCACGCCACTCCCGAAACGCCCGGCAGCATCCACGAGGGCGGTGAGCTGGGCTACAGCGTCTCGCACGCCTACGGGACAGTCTACGATCACCCAGACTTGATCACTTTGGTCATGGTGGGCGACGGCGAGTCAGAGACCGGTCCCCTCGCCACGAGCTGGCACAGTAATAAGTTCCTCAACCCGATCACGGACGGCGCAGTGCTGCCGGTCTTGCACCTCAATGGCTACAAGATCAATAACCCCACCCTCTTAGCCCGCATCAGCCATGAGGAGCTGGAGGCGCTGTTCGTCGGCTACGGGTACACGCCTTATTTTGTGGAAGGGAGTGACCCACGCAGCATGCACCAGGCGATGGCCGCTACCCTGGAACAGTGTGTCCTGGAGATCCGCAAGATCCAGGAAGAGGCGCGGCGTACCGGGAAGGCTTTCCGGCCACGCTGGCCGATGATCATTCTCCGCAGCCCCAAGGGTTGGACGGCCCCGCGGGAGGTGGATGGACACTACCTGGAAGGTTTCTGGCGAGCGCACCAGATCCCGCTGACGGACATCGCCACCAACCCCAGTCACCTGAAGCTCCTGGAAAGCTGGATGCGCAGCTATGAGCCGGAGAAGCTCTTCGACCGAGAAGGACGGCTAATCCCGAATTAAAAGCGCTGGCGCCAAAAGGGAGCAGGCGGATGAGCGCCAACCCCATCGCGAATGGTGGTTTGGTGCGCAAGCCCCTGGAGATGCCGGATTTCCGCAACTCCGCCGTTGAAGTCAAGAAACCCGGCGCGACCCTGGCCGGCAGCGTCCCGACCCTCGGCAACTTTCTCCGCGAAGTTATGCGGCAGAACATGCAGAGCTTCCGGGTCTTCGGGCCAGACGAGACGGAGTCCAACCAACTCCAAGCCATCTACGAAGTCGGCAAGAAGGTCTGGCTCGGCGAGTACTTCCCGGAAGACGCCGACGGCGGGGAGCTTGCCCCGAACGGCCGCGTCATGGAGATGCTCAGCGAGCACACCGTGGAAGGATGGCTGGAGGGTTATATTCTGAGCGGCCGGCACGGCTTGATCAACAGCTATGAGCCCTTCATTCACGTTATCGACTCGATGTTCAATCAGCACGCCAAGTGGCTGGAAAAGTGCAACGAGCTGCCTTGGCGCGCCCCGATATCGTCGCTCAACCTGCTGATCACCGCCCTGGTGTGGCGGCAGGACCACAATGGTTTCACGCACCAGGACCCAGGCTTTCTCGACGTGGTGGCCAACAAGAGCCCCAGCGTTGTGCGCATCTACCTGCCGCCCGATGCCAACTCTCTACTGTCGGTCGCCGACCATTGCCTGCGCAGCATCAACTACGTCAACGTGATCGTCGCGGACAAGAAGGTCCACTTGCAGTATCTGGATATGGAGGCGGCGATCGCGCACTGCACGAAGGGCCTCGGAATCTGGAACTGGGCCAGCAATGATCAGGGTGCCGAACCCGACGTGGTCATGGCGAGCTGCGGCGACTGTGCCGACGATGGAGTCCCTGGCCGCCACCGCTCTGCTGCGCGAGCACCTACCCGACGTGAAGGTCCGGTTCGTGAACGTCGTTGACCTGTTTAAACTGGTGCCGAATACCGAACACCCGCACGGTCTGACAGACCGTGAGTTCGAGGCCATCTTCACCCCGGACAAGCCCGTGGTCTTCAACTTCCATGCTTACCCGTGGCTGATCCATCGCCTCACCTACCGCAGGCCCGGTCAGCACAACATCCACGTGCGCGGCTACAAGGAGCAGGGCAACATCAACACGCCGCTGGAGCTCGCCATCCGTAATCAGACCGACCGCTTCAGCCTGGCCATCGACGCCATCGACCGGATGCCCCGTTTCCGTGTCACCGGCGCGAGCGTCCGCGAGGCGCTGGTCAACCAGCAGATCGCAGTGTAAAGAGCACGCCTACGAGTTCGGCGTGGATCGTCCCGAGATCACGGATTGAAATGGCCATTTTAGATCTGGCAGGTGAAAAAGGGTCGGAATGGTTCTGAGAGCCTCACCATGAACGGAAAAAAATGAAAGCACCGCCGTTGGTCACTTCGATAGACTCAGTGCAGGCTCTGAGCAGCGTCGAAGGACTCCGAAAGAGTTTTTCAGCACCCGGCTAGTCTTATGGTCAGGCCTTTGGTCAACGAAAACTCAAGTCAAGGATTAATGCGATGAAAGCAGAAAAACAAAAGAGGTCCGTTTCCGCCATCAACAGAAATCCGACGATATGAAGAAGCTCCTCGAGCAATACGGCTGCGGGCCGGTTCAGTTCACCGGAACGAACGATGCGCTCTATGAGCGCCACCTCGTCTTTGACAACGTTATGGAAGCGACGACGATCGGCACGCGCGAGCGTTTTGAGGCGATCGCCCGCTCCGTGCGCGATATTCTCTCGCAGCGATGGGTGCGTACGGAGAAAACCTATGAGCGCGAGAATCCGAAGCGCGTTTACTATCTCTCGATGGAGTTTCTCATCGGCCGCTCGCTGGCAAACAACGTCACCAACCTTCTCCTCGATCCCGTCGCGAACGAAGTGGTCAAGCAAAAGAACCTCGATTGGTTCGAGTTGCTCGAGCAGGAGCCCGACGCGGGTCTGGGTAACGGAGGTCTCGGGCGCCTGGCGGCTTGCTTCCTCGATTCGATGGCCACGATGCAAATCCCAGCCATGGGTTATGGCCTGCGCTACGAATACGGCATCTTCAAACAGACCATCCAGGACGGCTGGCAACAGGAACTGCCCGACAATTGGCTCCGTCGCCCCGACCCATGGGAAGTTGCGCGTCCGTACGAGACGGTGGACGTGAAGCTCAACTGCTCATTCGAGATACGCGGCGGTACCTTGCGCGCGGTCATCGGCCGGCCATCCAGCTCTGATCGGCGTTCCGTTCGATCGTCCCGGTAGTTGGTTACGGCGGCAAGACCATCAATACGCTCCGGCTCTGGGCCGCGGCGGCACACGATTACTTCAACTTTCAGGAATTCAGCAGCGGCGATTTCGTCGGCGCGCTGGCCGAGACGCTCGAGGCCGAATCGCTGACCGCGCGTCCTGTATCCCGACGACTCCACGAGCCATGGGGCAAGGATTGCGTTTTGTGCAGGAATATTTTCTGGTCGCCTGCTCGCTGGCCGATCTCGTGCGGCGCTTCCGCGCGAGCAATACCGACTGGAGCGCCCTTCCCGAGAAAGTCGCCATCCAGCTCAACGATACGCACCCGACGATGGCGGTGCCGGAGTTGATGCGGATTTTGCTCGACGAAGCGCACCTCGGTTGGGACGAAGCTTGGGACCTTACACAAAAGACTCTGGCGTACACCAATCATACGTTACTCCCCGAAGCTCTTGAGAAATGGCCGCTCGCATGGTTCGAGATCATGCTGCCGCGTCATCTGGAGATCATCTTCGAGATCAATCGCCGTCTGCTTGATGAGGTCCGAACCCGTTTCCCCGGCGACGAGGGACGGGTTCAGCGCGTGAGTCTCGATCGAGGAAGGCGCCGAGCGCAAGATTCGTATGGCCAATCTGGCCATCGTCGGCTCGCATAGCACCAACGGTGTCGCCGCGATTCATTCTCAGGCTGCTGCGCACCGTGACGGTCAAAGATCTGGCCGAAATGTTTCCCGAACGCTTCAGCAACAAGACCAACGGCGTCACACCGCGCCGCTGGCTGTTGATGTCGAACCCTGCGCTTTCGCAGCACGATCAGCGACGCCATCGGCGACGGCTGGATGACCGACCTCAGCCAGTTGAAGAAGCTGAAACCGCTGGCCGACGACCAGGCGTTGCGCGACGCGTTTCTACAAGGCTAAACGCGAAGCCAAGTCGCAATTTGCCGATTGGCTCAAGCGGACGACCGGCGAAACGGTGGACCCGGACAGCATCTTCGATTGCCAGATCAAGCGCATCCACGAATACAAGCGCCAACTGCTGAACGCGCTGCGCATCGTGGTGCTCTACAATCGGCTGCGCGAGAATCCAAATCTTGACATGGCGCCGCGAACTTTCTTCTTCTCCGGCAAGGCGGCGCCCGCCTACCAGCTCGCTAAGGTCATTATCAAGTTCATCAACAACCTCGCCGGCACCATCGACGGCGACCCGACGATGCGCGGCCGGCTCAAGGTTCTGTTCCTGCCCGACTATTGTGTTTCACTGGCAGAGCGGCTGATCCCCGCGAGTGACGTCTCAAACCAGATCTCCACCGCCGGCTACGAAGCCAGCGGCACGAGCAACATGAAATTCATGATGAACGGAGCGCTGACGATCGGCACGCGCGACGGCGCGACCATCGAGATGGCGGAAGAAGCGGGCGAAGAAAATTTCTTTCTCTTCGGCCTGACTGCGGAACAGGTGGCTGCCAGCCGCGGGCTGGTACAACCCGCACTGGCACTATGACAACGAGCCGGAGACCCGCGCGGCATTGGACCTGATCTTCTCGGACCACTTCAGCCGCAATGAGCCGGGCGTCTTTCGCTCCGCTGCGTGATGCCCTGCTGACCCACGGCGACTACTACATGCATCTGGCGGATCTCAAATCCTATTTAGAGGCGGACCAGCAGCTGTGCGAGCTTTACGCCGACTCGGTGGGATGGTCCCGCAAGGCGATCTTAAATGTGGCCGGCTCCGGAAAATTCTCCAGCGATCGAACGATTGCCGAATATGCAGCCGACATCTGGAAGGTGAAGCGGTGTCCGGTGGAGTGAAGAACCGGTGGCAAAGGGGAAAGTTCGTGCGAGCATATAGATCATTAGCGTTTCAGGTTTTCGAGCGGGAGATCCAGAGTTGATCGCGGAAAATGGGATGGCTGGCATAACCGACCTGCGTAAACGGACTATGGCGAAATGTCGGATCTTTCGATTATTCCAGATTTGCCATTATTCCATTCATCAGAGGAAATAAACCATGGCAATTTCTCCACTTGCAGGCAAGCCTGCCGACCCGTCGCTGCTGATCAACGTGCCCCGGCTGGTGACCGCGTATTACACCGGGCAACCGGATCCATCAGTGCCCGCACAGCGCGTCGTGTTTGGAACTTCCGGGCATCGCGGCTCCGCGCTCGATAACGCGTTCAACGAGGCGCACATCCTCGCAATCACGCAGGCGATTTGCCTTTATCGCAAGCAGCAGAGCATCGACGGACCGCTCTACATCGGCATCGATACGCACGCGCTTTCGGAGCCCGCTTTTGCCAGCGCTTTGGAGGTGCTGGCAGCGAATGGCGTCGACGTGATGGTCGATGCTGACAATGGTTACACTCCCACGCCGGTAATCTCGCACGCGATTCTCACCTACAATCGCGGTCGCAAGACCGGTCTCGCGGATGGCATCGTCATCACACCATCGCATAACCCGCCGCGATTCGGCGGCTTCAAATACGATCCGCCGCAGCGGCGGACCGGCGGACACTCACGTCACCGAATGGATAGAACGGCAGGCCAACGCCTTCATTGCCGACGGCCTGCGCGGCGTGGCGAGAGTACCGTTTGAGCGTGCTCGGAGCGCCTCCACCGTACATCCCTATCAGTACCTCGATTCCTATGTGTGCGATCTTCCCTCGGTGGTCGATCTTCAGGCAATCCGCGAGAGCAAGGTTCGCATCGGCGTGGATCCGTTGGGCGGCGCCAGCGTGGCTTACTGGGATGCCATTGGCGACCGCTACGGACTCAATCTGGAGGTCGTGAACCACGTCATCGATCCTACCTTCCGCTTCATGACAGTCGATTGGGACGGCCAAATCCGCATGGACCCTTCGTCGGTGTATGCGATGGCACGCATGGTCGGCCTCAAGGAGCGATTCGACGTAGCCTTTGCCAGCGACACCGATGCCGATCGGCACGGAATCGTGAGCCGCAGCCATGGGCTGCTCGATCCGAACCACTATCTCTCCGTTGCTATCTCATACCTGTTCGCCAACCGGCCGCAATGGTCGCAGTCGGTCGCCGTCGGCAAGACCGTCGTCAGCAGCAGCATGATCGATCGCGTGGTGAACAAGCTTGGCCGGCGGCTGGTCGAAGTTCCGGTGGGCTTCAAGTGGTTCGTGGAAGGACTCATCGACGGCTCGCTCGGCTTCGGCGGCGAGGAAAGCTCGGGCGCAACGTTTTTGCGGCGCGACGGCACGGTCTGGACGACGGATAAAGACGGGCTTGTCCCGAACTTGCTGGCGGCAGAGATCACCGCGCGCACCGGCAAGGATCCGGGCGAGCACTATCAAGCAACTGACAGCCGAGTTCGGCACATCGTACTACACACGCATCGATGCGCCAGCGACACCGGAGCAGAAGGCGAGGCTGGAAAAATTGTCGCCCGAAGCGGTTGCGACGGCGAGCCTCGCCGGGGAGCCGATCATAGCTAAACTGACGCGAGCCCCAGGTAACGGCGCACCGATCGGCGGCCTCAAGGTTGTGGCCGACAACGGCTGGTTCGCGGCCCGGCCCTCCGGCACCGAGAACATCTACAAGATCTATGCGGAGAGCTTCAAGAGATCAGAACCACCTCGACGCGATCGTGAGCGAAGCTCAAGAGATCGTGAACGATGCACTAAAGTCCTTTGATTCAGCTCACCAGCAGCGGGAGGCAGCGCTAATGAGCGATAACGGCCGACCGATAAGTCTTCCCCTGTTTCCGCCGGAGTATCGCGCCTCCGGCTTGCTTCTACACGTCACGTCGTTGCCCTCGCCGTACGGCATTGGCGATGTGGGGCCGGCTGCGATGGCGTGGATCGATCAACTCCGCGACGCAGGACAGAGCTGGTGGCAGGCGTTGCCGCTTGGGCCCGACCGGGTACGGCAACTCTCCGTATCAATCGCATGTCGTCTTTCGCCGGCAACGGACTCTTGATCAGCCCGGACTGGCTGATCGAGGATGGATTGTTACGCGCAAGCGACTGCACGGCACCGTCGTTCTCCGCAACCGCCATCGATTACGGAATGGTTATCACCGTTCAAACATCCGGTTGCTCGAGAACGCTTGGATAAACTTCAGCGCCGCCGCACGCGCGGAGTTACAGGCTCGCCTTTGAACAGTTCTGCCACGACCAGGCGCACTGGCTGGAAGATTACGCGCTGTTTCGAGTATTGAAAGCCAGGTACAACGGCGCCTACTACCTCGAGTGGCCGGCGGAGTTGGTCAAGCGTGTGCCAGCAGCTTTGGCCCAAGCCCGGCGCGATCTGGCGAGCCAAATCGATCAAGTTCGCTTTGCTCAATTCCTGTTGTTCCGCCAGGGGAACGGCTTAAGAGACATGCTCGCGCCAAGGGCGTGCGCCTGATTGGCGACCTGCCCTTTTCGTTTCTCCTGACTCGAGCGACGTTTGGGCCAATCCGGAGCTGTTCCTGCTGGACGAACAGCAGCAGGCCGCGCTTCGTGGCGGGTGTGCCCCCGATTATTTCAGCTCCCAGGGACAGCTCTGGGGCAACCCCGTCTATAACTGGGACGCGCTGCGCCGGACCGGCTATCGCTGGTGCATCGATCGCATACGCGCGCTGCTCGCCCACGTGGATGTGATTCGTCTGGATCATTTCCGTGGGTTCGCGGCCGCCTGGCACATACCGGCCGGAGCAACTACGGCCCAATCCGGCCATTGGGTGTCAGGGTCCGGGCGCTGATTTCTTCAGCGCGGTACAGAGAGAGTTAGGCGTACTACCGTTCATCGCCGAGGATTTGGGCTTGATCACGCCGGATGTTCGCGCGCTCCGCGACCAGTTCCAAGTGCCTGGGACACGTGTCCTGCAGTTTGCTTTCGACGGCCATTCAGATAACCCGTACCTCCCTCACAACTACGTCCCCAACACAGTCGTATATACCGGCACGCATGACAATCCGACGAGCCGCGGATGGTATGAAGAGCTGCCGCCGTACCAGCGGCAAAACTTGTGGCGTTATCTGAAGTCGCCGGAGGGTGAGAGCGGCGAGGTCGCCTGGGACTTGATACGCCTGGCGTGGTCCTCAGCGGCTGCGCTCGCCATCGCTCCACTGCAGGATCTGCTCAATCTCGGGCGCAGAGGCTCGAATGAATGTCCCCGGCCGCGCCGAAGGCAACTGGACCTGGCGATGTACGAAAGAGATGTTGTCCGCAGCGGACTTTCACTCGCTGCGGGATTTGACGAGAAGCTCAAAGCGCTTGCGCACGCTTCGAGCTCCGCTGACGAGCGAAATGGCGGAGGCCGCGTCATGACCCCGAGCGCAATTGTTTTTCTAGTCGATGTCGATAACACACTGCTGGATAACGACCGTATCCAGAATGACCTCAAGCGCCATCTTGAACGTGAGTTCGGGGCGGCCTGCCGCGACCGGTACTGGGCGATTCTCGAACAGCTCTTCACTGATCTGGGCTACCGCGATTATCTCGGCGCCCTGCAGCGCTACCGGGTCGAGCACCCTCAAGATATTCACCTGCTGTCCATGTCATCGTTCCTGGTGGACTACCCGTTCGCCAATCGTCTCTATCCCGGATCGCTCGACGTGCTGGAGCGGTTCCGCTCGTGGGGGCAGACGGTAATCCTCTCGGACGGCGACGTGGTCTTTCAACCGCGCAAGGTCGAACGCTCCGGCATCTTCGAAGCGGTGGAAGGCAACGTGCTCATCTACATTCACAAAGAAGAGGCGCTGGATGATGTCGAGCGGCGTTACCCGGCTGAGCACTATGTCCTGGTGGATGACAAGCTGCGCATCTTGACCACGGTCAAGAGGACCTGGAGCGTCGCGCGTAACCACGGTATTTCCCCGGCAGGGCCAGTATGCCCATGATCAAAAAACTATCGCCGAATGCCCGCCTGCAGACGTGACCGTAGAGCGCATCGGCGATCTGCTTAATATCGACCTGTCCGCTCTACTCGCGGGCCAACATTCGGTTCCAATTTTTTACGGAGGTGACAAAATGAAAGCAACCCAATTGCTCCACAACCTGGGCCAGAGTCTCTGGCTCGACAACATCACGCGCGACCTGCTCGAACAGCGGCACGCTCAAGCGCTACATCGACGAGCTGTCGGTGACGGGGCTGACTTCGAATCCGACGATCTTCGATCACGCCATCAAAAACAGCAGCGCTTACGACGCTGCGATCCGCGAAAAGCTCGACGAAGGGAAAGTCGGGCGAGGCGCTGTTCTTCGAGCTGGCGCTGGAGGATCTCACGCAGGCCGCCGATCTGTTTCGACCCATCTACGACCGGACCAACGGCGTCGACGGGTGGGTGTCGTTGGAGGTGTCGCCCCTGCTGGCCCACGACACGGCCAGCACTCTCGCCGCGGCCAAGAGTCTGCACGCCCGGGCGGGCCGTCCCGAATCTGTTAATCAAGATTCCTGGCACCAAGGAAGGTCTGCCCGCCATCGAAGAGGCGATCTTTGCCGGCATGCCGATCAACGTGACGCTCTTGTTCTCGCGCGAGCAGTACGTGGCGGCGGCCGAGGCTTTCTGCGCGGCATCGAGCGGCGCATCGATGCCGGGCTCAAGCCCGATGTCGGTTCCGTAGCCTCGGTGTTCATCAGCCGTTGGGACGCTGCAGTCGCCGGCAAGGTGCCCGCTGCGCTGAACAACAAGCTCGGCATCGCCATCGCGAAGCGCACCTACAAGGCGTACCGCGACCTGCTCGGCTCACCGCGCTGGCAGCGCATCTACAACGCCGGCGCCCGTCCGCAACGCCTGCTGTGGGCCAGCACGGGAACCAAGGATCCCAAGGCCTCCGGATGTCCTCTATATCAAGGCGCTGGCTGCGCCTTTCACGGTGAACACGATGCCCGAGGGAACATTGAAAGCCCTCGCCGATCACGGCGATCTGAGCGAAATCATGTCGGCCGATGGCGGCGACTGCGAAGCGGTGTTGGACCAGTTCGCCAAGGCCGGCATCGACATCGATGCCTTGGCCGCAAGGCTCCAGGACGAAGGCGCCAAATCGTTCGTCAATTCCTGGAACGAGCTCATGGGTGTAATCGCTTCCAAGAGCGCCACGCTTGCGAAAGCCAGCTAGGCTAGCGCATTGGGTCGGAACGACAAATGAACCCAAATTTTCACCACGAAGGCACACGAAGAGCACGAAGTTTAAAGAAACGATTATCCGAACCCCTTCGTGTGCTTCGTGACCTTCGTGGTGAGATTAAAAATCTCAACGATAGTAATCAACGATAAGGATTTCATCATGAATGTGCTGGTTGTCGATGTAGGCGGAACCCACGTGAAGATCCTCGCTACCGGACAAAAGCAATCTCGGGAATTTCCATCCGGCCCGACGTTGACTGCCAAACAGATGGTCGCCGGCGTCAAGAAGCTCGCCGGGGATTGGAAGTATAACGCGGTATCGATCGGCTATCCGGGACCGGTCATCAACAATCGACCGCTTACGGACCCATGGAACCTTGGACGCGGGTGGGCGGGGTTCGACTTCGAAGCCGCGTTCAAGCGTCCGGTCAAAGTCGTCGAATGATGCCGCTATGCAAGCTCTCGGGAGCTACAAGGGTGGAAAGATGCTGTTCCTGGGTTTGGGAACCGGTCTCGGTTCCGCCATGATCGTGGACGGCATCGTGGAACCCATGGAGCTTGGCCATCTGCCTTACAAAAGGCGCACCTTCGAAGACTATGTCGGGATCCGCGGATTACGATCGTCTGGGCGAAAAGAAATGGCGGCAGGCATGTCGCGGACGTGGTCAGCCTCGTCTGATTGCCGCTCTTGAACCCGAGGACGTGGTTTTGGGAGGAGGAAACGTCAAGAAACTGAAAGAGTTACCTCCAGGTTGCCGAGCGGGCGACAACGCCAATGCATTCCTGGGAGGATTTCGCCTTTGGCAGAAAAATAGCCGGCGCAATTCTTCGACTTCCGGAAAGGTTCGTTTTGATAGCAAAAAGGAAACTAAAGAAATGCTTGTGCAGGCTCGGACAATCGCCCGGATGTGGGTGCTCGTCGGGATCCTGGCGATCCTCGGTTGGAGGGCTGTCGCCTGCGCCCAGGACGATTCGCAGGCCCCTGCCGGCACCCGCTCCGTAGCAGATACGCCCTTCCAGCTAATCCTGCCAGAGCGAGCACCTGCTCGGAGATTGGTACGGCATGCGCAGCTGGCTCGAGGATCACGGCATCACCCCGACCGTGACGTTCGTTACGGACGCCCTCGGCAATCCGACCGGCGGCAAGCGGCAAAGCTTCACAGCGTTCAGCAACCTGGGCGTTGACCTGCAATTCGATTTGGAGAAGCTCTACGGGCCCAAGGGAGGATCGTTCGAGATCTCCACTCTCGTACCGCTTCGGCTCTAGCCTTTCGCAAAAATACATCGGCAACGTCTTCAACGTGCAGCAGGTCTGTTGCGGCCCAACGTTCCGGGTCGTCGATGTCGCCTACCGCCAGCAGCTGTTCGATGACCGCGTCGAGCTTCCGCGCCGGCCGCATCGCCACCGGGGACGATTTCCTTGTTTCGCCGTACAACTACGTGTTCGTGCAAAACGGCTTCGACGGCAATCCGGTGGGCATTTTCTTCAACTCCCCGGCATGACCGCCTATCCCAACGCCACCTGGGGCGCTCTCGTCAAAGTGAACCCGACTGAGCGAACTTACGTCATGGGCGGCTGGTATAACGGCGACGTCTCCATCCGCGACAACGAACACCACGGCCTGGACTGGTCGATGAGGGGGCCGCTATTCGCCATTGGGAAGTTGGCTACCAAGTCAACGGGCTTCCGGGCGACCGAGGGTCTGATCGGCAACTACAAGGCGGGGCTCTGGTACGACGACAGCCGATACACCGACTTTAACACCGTCGCGCGCGCCCACTCCCCCGAGCCAGTCGGGGGAACTGGGGCTTCTATGGCCTGTTCGACCAGGTGCTGGTTCGGTTCGGCGAACATGGCAGCAACCGTGGTTTCGGCGTCACCGGCTCGCTCATGGTCTCTCCCGACCAATCCGTCAGTCAGATGCCTTTCTTCTCCACAGCCGGCTTCCTCGTCCGCGGCATTTTTCCCGTCGCGGCCGACGGACGTGGGCGGCCTTGGCGTGGTTTTCGGCTACTTCAGCAATGACCTGCAAGACTCTCAGCGGCGCGCGCAGCAGTCGGTGCAGCGGTTTGAGACGGCGCTGGAGGCGACTTACCGCCTGCGGTTTCTACGGAGATGCGTTCTTTTTCCAGCCCGACCTGCAGTACATCATCCGGCCGGGCGGTACGGGCCGCATTTCCAACGCAGTCGTGGTCGGCTTCCAGACCGGGGTCAACTTTTGAGCGAGGCGTACCGGCAGCCATTGTTGAAAAAGGACTTTGCTATGAATGAACCAATAAAAGGAATCAAGCTGACCTGACCGGGCGCGTATCGCCGCCCACAGGCGCTGCCGCGACGTTCCACGCCACGACGGGCAGCTCGGCCTATGTCATCGTGCTTAGCTCGGTAGCCGCCATCGGCGGCTTTCTCTTCGGTTTCGACAGCGGCGTCATCAACGGTGCCGTAGACGCCCTGGCGAACGCCTTCGGCACCCGGGCGGCGACCACGGGCTTTGCCGTTGCTTCTGTGCTGCTTGGTTGCGCTGTCGGCGCCTTCCTCGCAGGGAACCATCGCCGACGTTTATGGCCGGCGCCCGACGATGCTGCTGAACGCCGTTTTTTTCTGGCGAGCGCATTCGGCGCCGGCGCGGCCGGCTCGGCCGGCTTCTTCATGGCCTCGCGGATCCTGGGCGGTCTGGCCATCGGCGCCGCCAGCGTGCTGGCCCCGATGTACATCTCGGAGGTGGCTCCGGCGCACATGCGCGGCCGGCTGGCCTCGCTGCAGCAAATGGCTATCGTGCTGGGGCTGTTCAGCGCTTTCCTGAGCAATGACATCCTCGCCAGCGTCGCCGGCGGAGCCGGCGCGACCTTCTGGCTAGGGGCGCCGGCTTGGCGCTGGATGTTCTGGATGGAGGCCGTTCCGGCGGCCGCATTTCTGCTCGGCGTCCTGTTCATCCCTGAGTCGCCGCGCTTCCTTGTCGCAAAGGGCAAGCGGGAGGATGCGCGTCGGATTTTCGCTCGAATCGGCGGCGATGCTGAAGCACTGGTTCGGCAGAGTCGAGCAGAGCCTGCAGGGCGAGCATCAGGCGCGCCTATCGGATTTGATTGTGCCGGGCACAGGACGGATCGCCCCGGTGGTCTGGGTGGGAATGGGGCTGGCGGCCTTTCAGCAGTTCGTCGGCATCAACGTCATCTTCTATTACGGTGAGGTTCTGTGGAAGGCAGCGGGGGCGACGGAGCAGTGGGCCCTGCGCATAAATCTCTTGACCGGCTTCGTCAACATCCTGGCCACGATCCCGGCCATCATGCTTATCGATCGCGCGGGCCGCAAACCGTTGCTGCTGGCGGGCTCGGTCGGCATGGCTCTGACCCTGGGCGCCATGGCCGCTCGTATTCGCCACGGCCGGGTAGGCGCTGACGGCAGGCCGGTGCTCAGTCACAAGGCTGCGGTGACGGGCCTGGCGGCGGCCAACCTGTACATCGTCGCGTTTGGTGTTTCGTGGGGGCCGGTGATGTGGGTGCTGCTCGGCGAGATGTTTCCGAACCGGCTGCGCGGCGCGGCTCTGGCGGTTTCCGGCGCCACCAACTGGGTGGCTAACTTCGCCGTTACCGTCACTTTCCTACCATTGTTGAACGCGGCCGGTCTCGGCGGCGCTTACGCGCTCTATGCGATAGCCGCAGCGATCTCAATCCCCTTTGTGTGGGCTGCCGTGAGCGAGACAAAAGGCAGGACACTGGAACAGATGTAGGGGACACGACGAACGTGAATCTTTTTTTCGGCACTAAGGAAGGAACGCAGGGATAACAGTGGACGACTAGAACGGAATGAAAGGAACTTAAAGATGAACCCAACAATAAAACCACTCACGGAGCGTCAGGCATGGAATGCTCTCGCCGCTCACCATCAAAGTGTCCGTGAGCTACATCTGCGCAAGCTTTTTGCGGATGATCCCAAACGCGGCGAGCGCATGACGGCTCGAGGCGGTGGGCCTCTATCTGGACTACTCGAAGAATCGCATCACCGACGAAACCCTCAAGCTGCTCGCTGCAACTCGCCGAGGAATCCGGACTGCGCGAGCGCATCGACGCCATGTTCCGGGGCGAGAAGATCAACATCACGGAAAACCGCGCCGTCTTGCACGTGGCCCTGCGCGCGCCGAGAGGAGCATCCATCGTCGTCGATGGCGAGAACGTGGTGCCCGCAGGTCCACGCCGTGCTCGACAAGATGGCGGATTTTTCCAACCGCGTGCGCAGCGGCGCCTGGAAAGGCCACACCGGCAAACGTATTCGCAACGTCATCAACATCGGCATCGGCGGCTCCGACCTCGGGCCGGTGATGGCCTATGAAGCACTGAAGCATTACAGCGAGCGCGCCATGACGTTTCGGTTCGTGTCCAACGTCGACGGCACCGACTTCGCCGAGGCCGTTCAGGATCTCGACGCCGGCGGAGACGCTCTTCATCATCTCTTCGAAGACCTTCACGACCCTGGAGACGATGACAAACGCGCATACGGCGCGCGACTGGTCACTCGCGGGTCTCGGCGGCGACGAAAAGTCGGTCGCCAAGCATTTTGTCGCGGTCTCGACGAACGCGGCGGAAGTGGCGAAGTTCGGCATCGATACCGCCAACATGTTCGGGTTCTGGGATTGGGTTGGCGGGCGCTACTCCATGGATTCGGCCATCGGCCTCTCGACGATGCTGGCGATCGGCCCGGAGAACTTCCGCGCCATGCTGGACGGCTTCCACCAGATGGACGAGCACTTCCGCACCGCGCCCTTCGAGCGCAACCTGCCGGTGCTCATGGGGCTGTTGGCGGTTTGGTACAACGATTTCTTCGGCGCGCAGACCGTTGCGGTCCTGCCCTACGAGCAGTACCTGAAGCGATTCCCGGCCTATTTGCAGCAGTTGACGATGGAGAGCAACGGCAAACACGTCACGCTCGATGGTAACAAAGTCGCCTACGATACCGGCCCCATCTACTGGGGCGAGCCAGGCACAAACGGCCAGCACTCTTTCTACCAGTTGATTCATCAGGGAACGCAGACTCATTCCATGCGACTTCATCGCGTTCAACAAGACGCTCAACCCGCTTGGCCGGCACCACGACATGCTCCTGGCGAACGTCTTCGCTCAGACCGAGGCGCTGGCCTTCGGCAAGACGCCGGAGCAAGTCAAGGCAGAGGGCACCCGGATTGGCTCGTGCCGCACCGGGTCTTCGAGGGCAACCGCCCGTCGAACACGATCCTCGCCGAGCGGCTCACGCCGGAAACGCTCGGCAAGCTCGTCGCCCTTTACGAGCATTCCGTCTTCACCCAGGGCGCCATCTGGAACATTGACTCGTTCGACCAGTGGGGCGTCGAGTTGGGCAAAGTGCTGGCCCAGCGCATCATCGCGGAACTCGAGAGCAAGGCGGAGCCCACTCTCAGCCATGATAGTTCAACCAACAATCTGATTCGTCGGTACCGAAAACTTAAGGAGGCGTTATGAAAACTCTCGGCTTTAACGAACAACAACTGCAGCAAATGAAGACACATCCCGGTTTCATTGCGGCGCTGGATCAAAGCGGTGGCAGCACGCCCAGCGCGCTGCGTCTCTACGGAATCAAAGAAGGTGCGTGGTCCAACGAGGATGAGATGTTTGCGATCGTGCATCAGATGCGCACGCGCATCATGACCAGCCCCAGCTTCACCGGCGAGCGGATTATTGCCGCCATCCTGTTCGAGAACACCATGGACAGGGACATCGAGAGGCGGCCTACCGCGGACTATCTTTGGAACGTGAAACGTGTTGTGCCTTTTCTGAAAGTGGACAAGGGCCTTGCAGCCGAGAAGGACGGGGTTCAGTTGATGAAGCCCATGCCCGAGCTTGCTGCGCTGCTCGACAAAGCCAAAGCGAAGGGCATCTTCGGAACCAAGATGCGCTCGTTCATCAAGCAAGCCAATGCCAGCCGGCATCAAGGACATCGTGAGCCAGCAGTTCGAAGTAGCCGGGCAGATCATCGCCGCCGGCCTCTTGCCGATCATCGAGCCGGAAGTTGACATTCACTGCCCGGAAAAAGCCAAGGCCGAAGAGTTGCTCAAAGCGGCCATCCTCGAGGAGCTCGACGAACTGCCAGCGGGTCAGTTGGTCATGCTCAAGCTCACGCTACCGGAGCAAGACGACTTCTACGCCGATTGCGTCAGACATCCCAATGTCTTGAGGGTGGTTGCGCTGTCGGGCGGCTATGCGCGGGCAGAAGCCAACGACCGCCTGCGCAGGAATCACGGCATCGTGGCGAGCTTTTCGCGGGCGCTGGTAGAAGGGCTGTCGGCCCAGCAATCCGATGCTGAGTTCAACGCCATGCTGGATGGATCCATTCAGAGTATCTTTGAGGCGTCCAACACCTAAGCAGGCCATGATCGGAGAATCGAATGGAATCGGATGACAGGGTCGGACCACGCTAACGGACCGAGAAGAGGATTTGAGATATGAACAAGGGTATCGTTAAACTTGCCCCTTCCATCCTCTCGGCTGACTTCGCCCATTTGGGCAAGCAAGTGGGCGAGGCGGAGCAGGCCGGAGCCGATCGCATCCACGTCGATGTCATGGACGGACACTTCGTGCCCAACATTTCGATGGGGGCGCTGATCGTCGCAGTCGCTGCGGCCAGGTGACGCGTCTGCCGCTGGAGACGCACCTGATGATTTCGGACCCGGATTTTTACCTGGACGAGTTTGCCGAGGCTGGTTCCGATTCGTTTCTCGTCCATTGGGAAGGCAACAACAATTTGCATCGCACCGTGCAACGCGTGAAGGCGCTCGGCAAACGCGTCGGCGTGGTAATCAATCCGGCAACGCCTGCGGCAGTGCTGGAAGAAATCCTGCAAGACGTGGATCAGGTGTTAGTCATGACGGTCAACCCGGGCTTTGGACATCAGCACTTCATCCACACGACGTTGCCAAAGATTCGGCGCGTCCGACAGATGATCGATGAGATCAAGCGCGGCTGCGATCTGGAGGTTGATGGCGGCATCGACGCGACGACTGCGCCGCTGGTGGTCGATGCGGGAGCCAACGTTCTGGTCGCCGGGTCGGCAGTCTTTGGTGCGGGCGAAGGAGTCATCGCAGCCATGAACCGGCTGCGAGCAGCTGCGAAATGAGAGCAAGTGACGAGAAAATTCGAAAGCAAATTCAAATGATCAAAAAGCAGAAAATTCCAAACAAGCTCGTTTCGGATTCCGATTTTTGGATTTCAGATTTGACTGTTTCGTTTGTTTCGGATTTCGTGCTTCAGGATTTCGGATATTGATTCATAAAGTCAATCTGTTCGGAAAGAAGGGAGTTAACTATGCAAATCGGAATGATTGGTCTTGGCAGAATGGGCGCGAACATGGTGCGGCGGCTGCTCGACCGGGGGTCATCAGTGTGTGGTCTTCGACAGGTCGCCGAAAGCGGTGCAGGAGTTGGTCGAGGAAAAGGCCGTTGGCTCGTCCTCCCTCGCAGACTTTGTGAAGAAGCTCACGAAACCGCGGGCGGTCTGGTTGATGGTTCCGGCGGCGGTCGTGGACAAAACCATCGCCGATCTCCTGCCCTCATCTTGAACGCAGACGACATCCTCATCGACGGCGGCAATTCCTACTACATGGACGACATCCGGCGCGCCAAGGAACTCGCGCCGAAGGGAATTCACTATGTCGACGTGGGAACGAGCGGCGGGGTTTGGGGCCTGGAGCGAGGTTACTGCATGATGATCGGCGGCGAGAATGCAGTGGTCAAGCACCTCGATCCAATCTTCGCCAGGCTGGCTCCCGGCATGGGCAAGACATACCGCGCACGCCCGGGCGTGAGAAGGCTGGCGGTACAGCCGAGCAGGGTTATTTGCATTGCGGCCCAAACGGCGCCGGCCACTTCGTCAAGATGGTCCATAACGGAATCGAGTACGGCATCATGGCCGCCTACGCCGAGGGACTGGGTGTTCTGCGATCCGCCAACGTCGGCAAGCAGAAACACGAAGTCGACGCCGAGACAACGCCGCTGCGCGACCCCGAGCACTATCAATACGATCTCAATCTACCCGACATCGCGGAGGTATGGCGGCGCGGCAGCGTGATTGCCTCGTGGCTGCTGGATCTGACGGCGAGCTGCCCTGATCCAGGATCCCGCGCTCGCGAAATTCGCCGGGCGTGTTTCAGACTCCGGGCGAAGGACGCTGGACGATCAAGGCCGCTATCGACGAGGCTGTTCCGGCTCATGTGTTAACTGCAGCGCTCTATGAGCGGTTTAGCTCGCGCGGCGAGGCAGATTTTGCCGACAAGCTGCTCTCGGCGATGCGTTACGAGTTTGGCGGGCACTTGGAAAAATCCGCCAAGTGAGGAGGACATTATGAACGTTCCCCATTCGGATGCGCTGGTCTTCTTCGGTGCCACCGGCGATCTCGCCCACAAGAAAATCTTCCCGTCGTTGCAGGCCATGATCAAACGCGGCCACCTTAGCGTGCCGGTCATCGGTGTGGCCAAAGCCGGTTGGAACGTTGAGCAGATGCGGGCGCGGGCACGCGACGGGCTAGAGAAATTTGGCGGAGGCGTGGATGCCGCGGCCTTCGAAAAGCTCTGCAGCCTGCTGCGCTATGTTGATGGCGACTACAAAGACGCTGCGACCTTTCAGTCCATTCGTAAGGAGCTAGGCTCCGCGCAGCGGCCGGCGCACTACCTCGCCATCCCGCCCGCGCTGTTCGGGCTCGTCGTGGAACAGCTGGCCAAGGCAGACTGTACCAACGGCGCTCGCGTTGTCGTTGAAAAACCCTTCGGTCACGACCTCGCCTCGGCGCAGGAGCTCAATCGGATTTTGCTCGGGACTTTCGACGAGGAGCACATCTTCCGCATCGACCATTACCTCGGCAAGCGGCCGGTGCACAACATGGTCTTCTTCCGCTTCGAGAATGCGATTCTGGAATCGTTCTGGAACCGCAATCAGGTCGAGAGCGTACAGATTACTATGGCGGAGAACTTCGGGATTCAGGGCCGAGGCGCGTTCTATGATCAAACCGGCGCAATCCGCGATGTGGTTCAAAATCATCTATTTCAGGTCTTGGCCAACCTTGCCATGGAGCCACCGGTGAGAACCGATAGTGAAACGCTTCGGGACGAAAAGGTCAAAGTCCTCGAAAGCCATTCCGCCGCTGGAGGCAAAGAACCTAGTCCGCGGCCAGTTTCGCGGCTACCGGAAGGAAAACGGCGTGGCGCCCGACTCGAAAGTCGAAACCTTCGCCGCTTTGCAGTTGAACGTCGACTCCTGGCGCTGGCAAGGTGTGCCGTTTTACATTCGGGCCGGCAAGTCGTTGCCCGTGACCTGCACGGAGATTGTGGTGCGCCTGCGCCGGCCACCGACTGTCTTTCCCACCTGCACTCCCGCGCAGAACTATTTCCGATTCCGCATCAGTCCTGATGTCACGGCTGCCTTTGGTCTGACGGTGATGGACGCGGAGGAGAAGATGATCGGCGAGCCAGTGGAGCTGCTGGCGAGCCACCATCCCGGCGCGGAGGAGATGGATGCTTACGAACGGGTGCTCGGCGATGCCATGGCGGGAGACGCCACATTGTTTGCTCGCGAGGACTATGTGGAAGAGGCCTGGCGCATCGTCGACCCGGTGCTGAAGGCCGGCCACTCCCGATCTACGAATACGAGCCTGGGACGTGGGGACCGAGGGAAGTCGATCAGAAAGTTTCGCCGCCAGGAGGCTGGGCAAATCCGATCGTGGAAAGCTAGAAGAATGGAGTGTTGGAGTATGGGAGTACTGGAGTCTTGGGTTAAAAGCGTCACTCCAGTCTTCAGTCAGGAGCTGCGATGAAGATTGAAATACTTCCCGACGCTGATGCAGTGGCGCGGAAGGCGGCGGAAGCCATTGCCGCAGATGCTCGGGCGTCTGTCCTCGCGCGCGGCCGTTTTGTCATGGCTGTCAGCGGCGGCCACACGCCGTGGCAAATGCTGCGTGCCCTCGCGAACGAAGATGTGCCGTGGGAGAAGCGTCAATGTGGCTCAGGTGGACGAGCGCGTGGCGCCGCGCGGGAGACCCCGACCGAAACCTCACCCACTTGCGTGAAAGCTTGCTTGAGCATGCGCCGCTGCGACCCGAGCAGATCCATGCCATGCCGGTGGAAGCATCTGACTTAGAAGCTGCGGCCAAGCGTTATGCTCTCACTCTTCGAGAGATAGCCGGCACGCCGCCGGTGCTCGATCTCGCCCATCTCGGTCTTGGACCGGACGGCCACACTGCCTCACTGGTGCCCGGAGATCCGGTGCTCAATGTTACCGACTCAGATGTCGCGCTAACGGGTGTCTATCAAGAACGGCGCCGGATGACGTTGACCTATCCTATGCTCAATCGGTCCCGTAGGATCCTGTGGCTGGTGACCGGCAGTGACAAAGTTGCAGCGCTCGCAGCGGTTGCGCGACGGCGATAGGTCGATTCCGGCCGGACGGATTCAGGCGGCAAATGCCCTGGTTCTCGCCGATCAGGCGGCGGCACCGCAACTGAAAGGCGATAAGCAAATTTGAACACGAAGGACACGAAGAGCACGAAGTTTAACAATCAAAAGATCCGGGCCCTTCGTGGCCGTGAGCTTCGTGGTGAGTAGAAACCAACGGGATGGCCACAAGGAGAATATATGCGCATTGGAATTGCCACCGATCACGGTGGATTTAGTTTGAAGGAGGAGCTGCTCGGCCAGCTCCGCGCAATGGGACATGAGGTCGTCGATTTCGGCGCTCATCACCTGAGCGATGGCGATGATTATCCCGACTATGTGATCCCGCTAGCGAAGGCGGTGGTAGCCGGAAATGTGGAACGTGGCGTGGCGATCTGCGGCAGTGGCGTAGGCGCGGCGGTGTGCGCAAACAAAGTTCGAGGCATTCGCGCGGCGTTAATCCACGACCATTTCTCTGCGAGGCAGGGTGTCGAGGACGATCATATGAACATTCTTTGTATGGGTGGCAGGACCGTGGGACCAGCTGTCGCTTGGGACCTCGTCCAGACGTTCCTTGAGGCCAAGTTTAGCCAAGCCGAGCGACACCTGCGGCGTTTGGGCAAAGTGGCGTCGTTGGAAGCAGGAAAAACCTAGTTAGAAGGAAAGAGTGAAATCCGAAGTGAAACGAGTGATACAAACGTAGAAAATCTCAACAAGCGTGTCAGGATTCAGGTTTCGGAGTTCGGATTGACGAAGTTTTTGAAATCTGATACACCTCGAATTTTACGCCGGAACGTCTAGAAACCTATGTAGGTCGATAGGAGAAACCCATGGCAGACGATAAAACCATTCAGTTAGCCATCAATACTATTCGAACGCTTTCGATAGACGCAGTGCAGCAGGCCAAGTCCGGGCACCCCGGCACACCGATGGCGCTCGCACCGCTGGTCTACACGATCTGGAATCGCGTCATGCGCTTCGATCCCGCAGGACCCGATCTGGCCCAACCGCGATCGGTTCGTGCTCTCGAACGGTCACGCTTCGATGCTGCTCTGGTCGGTGCTCCATCTCACTCGCACACAGGCGGTCAATGCCGATTACGAAAGACTCGGTCACCCTTCGGTTTCCCTCGAGGATATCCGCCACTTCCGCCAGCTCGACAGCAAAGCCCCGGGGCACCCCGAGTATCACTGGGTTTCAGGCGTTGAGACGACGACCGGTCCACTTGGACAAGGCGTTGCGACGAGCGTCGGCATGGGCATCGCCGAGAAGTGGCTCGCCAACCGTTACAACCGGCCCGGCTTCGAGATCTTCGACTACAACATTTATGCCGTTTGCGGAGACGGCTGCCTGATGGAGGGCGTCGCGTCGGAAGCAGCGTCACTGGCCGGTCACTTGGGTCTCGACAACCTCTGCTGGATCTACGACAACAACCACATCACCATCGAGGGAAAAACGCGCATCACTTTTACAGAGGACGTCGAGGCGCGATTTCTGGCCTACGGCTGGAACGTCTTGCGGGTCGGCGACGCCAACGACATCGAGCGCATCGAGCACGCCCTCGACATCTTTCGCAAGACGAAGGACCGGCCCACGTTCATTGTTCTGGACAGCCACATCGGCTACGGCTCCCCGGCATAGACAAGACACTGCCGCGGCCCACGGCGAGCCGCTCGGCGACGAGGAGGTCCGGCTCACCAAGCGCGCCTATGGCTGGCCCGAGGACGCGAAGTTTCTCGTCCCCGATGGCGTCTACGAGCACTTCGCCGCCGGGATCGGCGCGCGGGGTGCGAAGGCCCGGCAACAATGGACGGAACTCTTCGCCGCCTATCGAGCCAAGTATCCTCGACTCGCAACCGAGATCGAGCAGATGCAGCGGCGCGAACTTCCCGCCGGCTGGGACCGCAATCTACCGGTGTTCCCGGCCGACCCGAAAGGCATCGCGGGCAGAGACGCTTCAGGCAAGGCGCTGAACGTCCTTGCGCAGAACATTCCTTGGTTGCTTGGCGGCTCGGCGGATCTTGGGCCGTCGAACAAGACCACTCTGACGTTCGAGGGCGCGGGAGATTTCGAGCCCGATAACCGCGGCAGGCAGAACCTGCATTTCGGCATCCGCGAGCACGCGATGGCGGCGACGGTGAACGGGCTGTCGCTATCGAAGCTCCGCGCCTTACGGTGCGACGTTCTTCATCTTCAGCGACTACGCGCGGCCGGCGATCCGCCTATCGGCTTTGATGGAGATCCCTAGCATCTTTATCTTCACACACGATGCGATGGGCGACGGCGAAGACGGCCCGACCCATCAGCCGGTAGAGCATCTGGCATCGTTGCGGGCGATTCCCGGCCTGGTCACTCTGCGGCCCGGTGATGCCAACGAGGTTGTTGAAGCCTACCGCTACATCATGCAGCTGCGTCACGAGCCCGCTGTTCTGGTGCTGTCGCGCCAGCCGCTGCCGACACTGGATCGGAAGAAGTACGCGCCGGCATCTGGAGTCGCGCGCGGCGCCTATGTGCTCGCTGACGCTCAGGCGGGAACCCTGAAGTGATTCTCATCGCATCGGGTAGTGAGGTTAGTCTCGCCGTCGAAGCCCACGAGAAGCTTGTCGCCGAGGGCATCCGGTCGCGCGTTGTATCGATGCCATCCTGGGAAATCTTCGAGCATCAGACCACAGGAGTATCAGGATAACGTGCCTGCCGCCGCATGTGACCGCGCGCGTCGCGGTGGAGCAGGCATCGACCTTTGGATGGGAGCGCTACGTCGGCAGATCGGGGCGCATGATCGGCATGAAAACGTTCGGGGCGTCGGCGCCGCTAAAAGAACTGCAGAGAAAGTTCGGTTTCGAGCCGGATCAGGTGGTGGCGGCTGCGAAGGAATTGCTCGGCAGAGAATTAGAGAATGGTAACGCATCCCCGATCTCCGGACTTCTGAAAGAATCCATCCGCTCGCACGCTCGTTGCGGGCGATCTCGAGGCCGTTTTCCTGCCTGATCACGGAATGCTCGGCGCTTCGCTTCGTTATAAGGGCGTGGAGATTCTACGGCGCGTGGAAGATCTCGAAGCTGCTGCGGCAAGGGGAGCAGCGCGGGAATCCCGCTTCTGTATCCGTGGGCGAACCGGCTTGCTGAGCCGCGCTATCGCGTTCTGGGGCAAGAAGTTGTGCTCGATAAGTCATCGCCGCTTCTCCATTTCGACGAACACGGGCTTCCCATGCACGGTGTGCCATGGCCGTTGCTCCGTTGGGTAGTACGTGAAGCGCGACAAGACTTCATGGCGGCGCAACTCGATTGGTTCAGCAGTGATCTACTTGCCCTCTTCCCTTTTCGCCACCGCGTTGAGCTGGCGGTGACTCTTCGTCCCGACGGCTCTCACCCTGGAAACGACGGTGGTCGCAAGTTCCGAGGGACCGGTCCCGGTGAGCTTTGGTTTTCATCCCTACTTCGGCTTTGCAGAGCCTTCGCGCGCGAGCTGGCATCTGGAACTACCGGCGATGCGGAAACTTCTACTCGACAGGCGTGGAATCCCGACCGGTGAGGAGGAGCGCTTTGCCGGATTCAACGACGAACTCGGTGACAACAGTTTCGATGATGGTTTTGCGCTCACGGAAGAGCGCACGACATTCTCAGTCGCGGGAGCTAATTACAAGATCCGCGTGGAATTGCTCGCGGGCTATCAGTACGCGCAGGTCTTCGCGCCCAAGGACAAGGACTTTATCGCACTGGAGCCGATGACTGCGCCGACGAGCGCCCTCGCCAGCGGCCGCGGGCTCCGGTTCGTCTCGCCGGGTGAGCGATTTCAGGCGGTGTTCCGAATCCGTATCGATTGAGTTACTCAGTGGAGAATTAAGACAGAGCCACTGCGTGGACTCAATCGATACAAATTCGGAACACCAGCGCGATCGGCTCGCCAGACCGAGGCCCGCGACCGCCGGGCGCATGGGCGCGAACCTGCGCGTACCACGCCAGTCTCCGCGTTGATGCGTGACTCGTCGAAACTGTTGTCTCGTCGTTGAGTTAATCCGTAGGCGCTCTCTCGCCGTCGGAATTCCGCGCAATCGTGAAGTTTCATCTTCATTATTCCAGTGCCAGCTTTTCGCGCGCGAAAACTCTGCAAGCCGAGTAAGGATGAAACCAGAAGCTCGGACAATCCTCGGAGACCGCAGTGTTTCAGGTGGAGCCGTCGGGACAGCCAGCTCAACGGTGGAGAGCAGAGTCTTGTCGCTACTACCCAACGGAGCAACGGCACCGTGCATGGAAAGCCCGTGTTATCGAAATGAGAAGGGAGCGATGACATCGAGCGCAGCTTCTCCGCTTGAGGTAACGTGCTGCAGATGCAGAAGCGGATTACGCAACCCCCTTTGCGACTCGAGTCTCCGCGCGACTCTGTATGCTAACAACGAGCGACGCCGAGCGCCATGTCAGGCAGGATAACGACTCAGTCGCCCACTGCGCGGCGATATTGAGCGGATGACTAACTCGAAGTCCCTTCGAGGAGATGCATTAGCATCTTTACCCGGTATTCCTTTGGCATATTCCACGATCCGGCTTTCGAAATACTCTGCAGTTCTTTAGCTGCATTTTTAACTCTGGCATCAACATCAAGGTCGATAACCTTCCGCATTTTTGTCTGCGGCGACAGGACCTCTATTTACTCTTTGATGCTCGGGTGTGGCATCGGTATTTCGCGACAAGCAGCGCAAACTTCTCGTGAGAACTTCCACAACCTCCTTACCCGATGCGATAAGATCACTTCGGGGATTCCGCCTGGGCAGCAGTACGCCAGGCGCCGCGATGCGAGCGTGCTCCGATCGGCGGCTGTAACGAACACCGTACAACTGCATGTTATAGCGGTAGGCTTTCAATCGCCTCGTTGGCGTCATGACCGAAGCCGGGGATATTACCGTCGTCACCGTCATACCGCTGATGCGGCGTAAATCGCCCATCGCATCAGCAATAAAAGTGCTGGGGATCTCCATCAAGCCGATAGACTGTCGCCTACGCATCATGTCGCTGAGAGAGACGTCACGCCGTAGGCCACGGCACAAACAACGTCCGCCGAAAATCACTTCAGTAACTCGCGGATGCCTCTGAACTATCTTGCTGCGCGTTATCGGGTTCAGCGCCCGCGTCAGAGTGAGGCCCAGATCGGCCAGGTAAATGAAACGACCGAGATGTTGCCAGCGCAGGCGTCGGCGCTTTGGCGATCTCTGCCCGCCGGGAACGCACCGTTGAACAACATTTTTTACGCTCTCGTCTCGATGCGGTAATACTGGAGAAACTCGTCCTCGAGGCGCAGTGAGGCCGGACACTCCTCGTCGCCGAGGCAGTGATGCCGCGTCTTTGCTTTTTGCCAGGGCAGCGTTGTCCCATATCTTTGAAGCTCGATCGCCGACCGCTAAATTCCGGCAGGAAGCCGAAATCGCCTCGATATCTAAGTGTGCGCGTTTTCCCTCGTGGTGATGTGTCAGATCAGCAGGTGTCGAGATGATGATCGGCCAGTGTACGCGACCGCCGAAATCACCGCAAACGTATGCGCCAGCCCACATTACGATTGGCGAAATTCTCATCTCCGGCGCATCTCGCAACGCCTTGTCCAAAGCGGATCCGGTCGATCGACCAACACCTGCCCGAATGATACTCAGGATGCCGGGGAACTTTAGCTGTCGGCTGGCGGAAGTGACGGATATCGAGCCGAAGGGTGACCCGGAATCTTTTGCGTAATCGGCGTTGACCGTGGTAAGCGCCGACCAGGCATCGACGCGTGAGCGCAGACACCGATGCGATTCAGGATTGAAGCGCATGACGCGATTGGGATCGGTGCGAGCCATCTGCGCATCGATGTGCGAAGTGTGTGATCGCTAACTGAATGGTTCATCATTCTGCACTCAGTTTCCTCCTTTGGATATGGAGTTTCGAGTTTCGAGGACTCCTTGTCAGTTTCTCGCCGACAGCAGACCTGACGCAGCTTAGTTGTTCCTCGTCGACATCTTTCCTCAGTGCTTTTTCTTGCTTCCAACACACCACTTTGCCCAGGCACCCGTCATCGGCTTGGCTAAACGGCCTCAGGACAGGTCTGGCTGTTTGTCCTGCCGCCACGCTGAGAATGTTCATATGATCGTCTCGGCTCACTGCCTCACTGGAAGAGCTGGTCGTGGACAGCGCCGCCGAATACCTCGAGGCACAGCACACCACGCCCACGCCCTCACCGCGCCATTCTCGCTACCTGCCTTCTGCTTGAGATCTATAGTCAGAGATGATCGCGCCATCCTTTAGGTGATGAGCGCCGAGAATCGACGACCTCATCTGTAACGGCTCTCCCCTTCGACTAAATCCACCGTGATCTTTCCTTGGCCATCCCGTTATTACTCGCCACGAGCTCACGTACGAAGGAGCGGGTAAACTCGTGTAATATATTACTATAGTTAAAAATTTGCGCGGCCTCTGGCATCGAAGATCGAGAATTTCTCCCGCCAGGCGCAAGAGCGCCAGGTTGGACAAAACTCTTATAAATGATTTTTACCCTCAATCCGAACCCTTTGCATCTTTGCGGAAGATCTCCTTTGCGGCTCAGCCTGCTGATTCCTTCGTCCGAACGCTATCCTTGCTTTTTCAGTTGCATTAGCCTGCAATCGGCGAAAATTCAGAACATTTACGCCGGAGATCGACTATCGCCGTCGCGCAACCACTGGCCTGACCGCTGCCGGTCAAAGCCACGGGACCGGTGAGCAGGATAGGTCGGCGTCATCGGCATAGCGCGACATCTGGTCGCGGTAGGCGAGTGAGGCCGTGTGTGCCGAGATGGGCGGATCGGCACCGCTCTCGGGCAGTGAGCAGCGCGCGGCCGCAGCTGGGAATAGTCTTCTCCGCCGGCATGGCGCGCCGAGTCTGTGGCATGCTCAAGCAGGCGCGGGAATGAACAGTTCGGTCGAGATGCGACCGATGACGCTTTGCCAGAATCTTCGTTGGCGGCAGGCATTAACAAGGCGTGTGCCACCATATTGGCGGCTGGCCGCGCGCGGCAGACAGACGCTTGACTCGCCGCCTTCCGCGCAAATCAGCGTCATAGCGAAGCTCGATGTTTCATCGCTCGACTGGGTGACGCACAGCAAGCTTCCGGTACTCCCATAGCAACGCTCTATTCAACAAGCTCACGTCAGTGCATATTTCGGCGAACTGCGATCGACCGATTCGTAGATGAAGAGCGACACCTTCAGCCGGAATTCGGGCACTCTTCCGCATAGTCCTCGCGATAACCTCATTACTGAATTCGTAGGCATCAATAACTCTGCAGATATTGGCTCTGCGCGCTTCCATTAAGCCACCTACTTCTTCCGCGTCGTACCGTCGGGCGTACCGTGACGTCAGGAATGACGCGGAATCGAAATGGTCTGCGCGAGAATGCAGTGAAGGCGATGTCGAATTGGCCGGCGCGCAAGCTCTCCCGTGCGGAATCGCGAACGCTGCCGGCGAGTAATAAGGCGACGCACGCTGCCAGCAAGCGTTCAGCTGAAGCGGCGAGATTTCGACTTCAGTCGTAAATTTTCCCTTCCGGCAACAAGCTGGCTGCGCGGGCTGTCTTCAGCACCGATGTGGAACCAGCTGGTTTCTTCTTTCGTCCCGAGCATTCATATGGTTCTCACCGGTAACCAGCATGTCAGGTGGCAGACGCAAATAACTGAACCACATCGCGGATGCCGGTTTGATCGCAGCCTTTTCATTGAATCAAGTTCTCCGCCATGTAATCTGTAGCTCTGTTTGATTACCCATTTGATCGCATTCTCGAAGCGAGACCGGGTAATGGTCGATGCGAAGATCGCCAACCATATCGAGAGTCCAAATGTTAACTCACTGCGCCATCGTGACCGGAGTTTTCAACGACGCGCGAGCCGATGGCGCAGTCTGCCTTAGCTATTCCACAACCAGGTAAGCGCGGGCGGAAGCGAGATGCGCCGGCTGCGCCAGGCTGGCGGACTGAAAGATCACTGCAACATCGCCGGCAACGGCGAACAAAGGCGGCATCGCTAATCGCGCCCGCCTGCCAACCGGCTTTAACTGCCGATGACCGGCATAAGTGCCGCGCTGGCGACAGGAAGATTTTCTTTGTGGAGCATCGCCATTTCAGCGCATCAATGGCGATATCTTCTCCTCATTGGCGGACAGTGTCGCCGGATGCCGAGGCGCTATCGGCGAGAGTCTGCCTCTCACGCGATCGACGCTCGTTGCAGCGCGACTGTTAAAACGTGGGGCGGGCGCGGCACTCGAACAGCGACGATAGTCAATCGCTCGCCGAGTCTGGGCACGCGGTAAATTTCGATGGGAGCGAGATCTGGTCGGCTGCCGTCAGACGATGCAATCGCGCTGCCGCTGCAGTGTCGGTGTGGATGTATTGATGAATACAACCGAAGATCTGCTGCCTCTCGACTCGATTTCATATTTCTGCTGGCCGGATCGGCAAATGAGGCGGCCGTAATGCTGCGATCCGTCTCTTGATGAAGTGGCCGGCGCCGTTGGGACGCAATCTGCTCATTGCCGCCAGCCGCGCCGGGCGTGAGCGCGGGATCTTTGCCGAAAGGCCAACCTGGCGAAATTGGATCGAGATCTTGACCGGTCATAGCCGCCGATCGCCGCCAGGCAAGCTAGATCTGGCAGATAATTCCTTTCGGTAACTTCTTAGCGCGCCGGATGTCGTCTGCCAATTAAATCGATGGATGTCAATCGCGATTCAGGCTGAGGAGAGATCGCCGATGCAGTCACGACCGCCGCCCGAATCAACCAGACCACCCGTGGTTTGTAGCTTTGGAGGGTGGCGGCGCGACAATTCTGCGATCGAACGCGCTATTTGTCAGCGGCCGCCGCGCCTATTTACTCTGCTGGACCAACTGCGTTTATGAAGATCGAAGCGCGAAATCGAATAAGCGATCAGATCCAATCGGAATCAGCGAAGCTTGTTTGGAATTTCTGCTATCATTTGGTTTGTTTCGAACTGCTCTCTCTTGCAAACCGATTCATAGCTGCGATATTCTCTAAGCCCGCGTGCCGTGCGTCCGCATCGTGCCACTAACGGCGTCGATGCCATCAACACTCAGTCGCGGCCGCGCTTGATCTCATCGGACATCCAACTGGCGATAGAAATGCTGATAATCAGGTTATGCATGACTGCACCTGATCCCACGTCTTGCAGGATTTCTTCCGGCACCGACGCAGGCGATGCCCTGACGACAACGCCTGACGCGTTTGCCAGTATATTATTACGATTGCGGTAGAAATGGACGGCGCGAATCGGAGACCCGGCTTTCGGCAGGGCAGGTAAAATCTGGGTCTGAAATCGCCAGCGTACGTG